>Ga0209163_1000261_pt1 | contig 121484 bp, 103 predicted proteins | sample MTBAKSrepl2MetaG_FD_187457 | JGI IMG/M metagenome (GOLD analysis project Ga0209163, IMG submission 187457) | Enrichment culture microbial communities om Arthur Kill intertidal strait, New Jersey, USA, that are MTBE-degrading - MTBE-AKS2 (Arthur... | ecosystem: Environmental > Aquatic > Marine...
CGGTGCAGGCTTCGACTTCACGAAAAGCCACGCCGACACCGTCGACGTGGACGTCACCCCTTTTGCAAGCGGCACCTCCAAGCAGTACGTGGTTGACGGCGGTTACTTCTACGTGGACGGAACCGCGTACACCATTCGCGTTGACAAGAACATGATCGCCTACCCGGACGAAGCTCCGGCCTTCGTGGACGGCAACATCGCGGGCGTGCTCCAGAAGGTGGGAGACCGGGCAAGGTGGGGCAACGAGTTTTTCAACTACGGCACAGGAAAGGGGAGCAGCGGCGGGACGATCGTGAGCACCATCGGCACCAACATGACCTCCCTGATCACCGATCTCCAGAACACGGCCTGCAACACCTTTACGCCCCTTGCCGAGGCCTATTACACGGCCATGCAGTACTTCAAGCAGGAAGACCCCCAGAGCGGCCTCGACTATCCCAACAGTGCGGTTCCGTGCGATAACATCGGAGACGACCCCTACTGGGACGGAACCCAGTACGTGTACTGCGCCAAGAGCTTTGTCATTCTCCTCACGGACGGCAATTCCACCTATGACATGATGGTTCCGGAGTCCTTGAAAAATGTTGACCCGGAAACCAGTTCCCTGTCGGGTTTTTCTCTTTACGGCTCCCACTATCTTGACGACATCGCTCTTCATGCACGGACCCGTGACCTCAGAGCGGATCTTGACGGGGACCAGAACCTGATCCTCTATACCGTGTACGCCTTCGGCGACTTGGACCAGGACCAGGATACGCTCGCTGAACAGCTCCTCAAGAATGCGGCCAAGAACGGGGGGTTTGTGGAGAAAGACGGAACCTTCGGGCCGAGCAGCCAGAACGAGTGGGATGAAGATAACAACGGAGTTCCCGACACCTATTACAAGGCCGAAGACGGCCATCAGCTCGAAGCCATGCTTTTGCAGGCCATCAACGACATCCTCAGGCGCGCCGCCTCGGGAACCGCGGTCTCGGTGCTGGCCACCTCCGGAGAGGGGGAAGCCAACCTGGTTCAGGCCTATTTTCTCCCGACCGTGCTCGAGGGTTACAAGGAGGTGAAGTGGCTCGGTTATCTCCAGTCCCTTTGGGTGGATCCTTACGGGAACCTCCGGGAAGACAGCGAGGCGGGCGGATCCCAGGACTACCGCCTGAACGTGGCCGAGGACAAAATCCTCTCCTTCTTCACGGACCCTTCCACAGGAGACACCAAGGTCAAGCGGTTCAATGTCAGCAGCGAAAACCCTTACCCGGATCTGAGCACGGCCTCCTATGAAGTGCTTCCCCTCAACGAGATCAAACCGCTCTGGGAAGCGGGAAAGCGTCTGGCGAGCAGGGCGCCCAGCACGAGAAAAATCTTCACCTTTCTCGACAAGGACGGGGACAAGGTCGTCGATGAGCCGAACTACGATGATGCCGACAGCGATGACGAGGTCGTGGTTTTCAACACGAGTTCCGCGGATGTGATCAAGCCTTACCTGGGCGTGCGGGACAGTGTTGCGTGGAGTTACCTCGGCGCGAACCACGACGCACGGGTGAGCAACCTGATCAACTGGGTGCGCGGCGACGACATTTCAGGACTGCGGTCGAGAACCGTGGGAGGATACACCTGGAAACTGGGCGACATCGTCAATTCCACGCCCATTTCCATATCCCGGCCGCCCGACAACTTCCACATTATTTACTCCGACGAGTCCTACCAGAGTTTTTACGAAAACTTCAAAGACCGGGAAACCGTGGTTTACGTGGGCGCCAATGACGGCATGCTTCACGCCTTCACGTCGTGGCAATATGATCCCGAGACCAAGCAGTTTTCGGCCCCGCAAGGCGTCTATGGAGAAAGCATCGGGGACGAACTCTGGGCTTACCTTCCCCATACCCTTCTCCCCCACCTCAAGTGGCTGCCCATGCCCGAGTACACACACGTCTTTTACGTGGATCTCAAACCCAAGGTGTTCGATGCCAAGATCCTTCCGGACGACACCCACTATACGGACAATGATTCGGATCCCAACTGGGGCACCATTCTCATCGGCGGCCTGAACATGGGAGGAAAGCAGATCGCCGTTTCCGACGATTTCGACGGTGACGGAACGGTTGGAACCGGTGAGGGAAGAACCTTTTACCCGACCTATTTCTGCCTCGACGTGACCAAACCCAGAGAACCCAAGCTCCTCTGGGAGAGAACCTACACAGCTCTCGGGTTCAGCACCTCGGTGCCCGCCATTGTGCGGGTCGGGGACGAATGGTTTGCCGTGTTCGGGTCAGGCCCCACCACCTATGACGGGATGAGCAGCCTAAAGGGTCACGTGTTTGTGGTCAACCTGGCTACGGGCGAACCCTACAAGAACGGCACCAACGACTGGCTCTTCGAAACCGGTGAATCCGGGGCTTTCATGAATTCCCCGGTTTCCCTGGACCGGACTCTGAACTTCAACGTGGACGCCGTCTACTTCGGAGAGAGCTACCTGCAGGGCGGAACCTGGATGGGGAAACTCTACAAGGTCACGATCCCCTGCGCAGACTCGAGCGGCGCCTATGACACCTCCGACCTGGAGAACTACTCGGAAAATCCCCTGGATTCCATCAACCCCTGGCGCTTCGCACCCCTTTTCAACGTGACCAGGCCGGTCACCTCTCCCCTGCTTCTCAGCAAGGACAATGACGGCAACATCTGGGTCTACGGGGGTTCGGGCCGTTACCTGAGTACGGATGACAAGACCACGACCGATACGCAGTACATCTTCGGAATCAAGGATCCTTTCTTCAACAAGGCGCACAGTCCTTACGAATATTTCGGCGACAACTACTATCTCAACTACTCCCAGTCCCTGCAACTGACCCTGTCCGACGTGCTCAATTCCGATAACGTCGTGGTGGCGGAAAACGGCGAGGTGTTTATCAACACCACGTCTATCGGGTACTGGGTCGACCTTATCGCCCTTGCGCGCGCCGAAGACGGATGGATCAGGACCCTCACCACGTCCAAGGAACGGGTTCTGGTCAAACCCTCCATCCTTGCAGGCATCGTCTTCACGCCCTCCTTTGTGCCGAACGGCGACATCTGCGGGTGCGGAGGGGACAGCTACATGTATGGTTTTTACTATGAAACAGGCACCGCCTATTACAAGCCTTCCTTTGCCCAGAAGACGGCCGTGGTCACGATTTCGGGTGTGGACGTGGTGCGCTCGGTTGAAAGGGTCTACCTCGGCGCCGGAAAGGCGTCCAGCCTGGGCATCCACGTGGGCGCAGGCAAGGAAGCCACGGGATATGTGCAGCAGAGCACGGGAAACATTCTCAACGAACTCCTCAATCCCGCCTTTTTCGTGAAAAGCGGCCTCAGGTCGTGGCGCCAAAAATAGGAGGAACGACGATGAATAGGGTTAAAACCTCGCAGCGGACTTTTCTCGTGATCGGTGTTGCCGTGCTCTGCCTGCTTGCAGGGCCCGCCCTGAGCTTCGATGAAAAGGGTGTGCTGCGCTCAGGCTATGTCCGGATCGATGCCAAGGACACCGCTTCGGTCACGATCGGAGAACGCCAATTCATGGTGACAGGGTCGACGCTGATCCTGGATCGCCACGGCAAGCAGATTCCCCTGATCGATCTTGCCATACCCTGTGAAGCGAATTTGCAGTACCGGATCAGGATGGACAAGGACCCCGTCATCGAGAGACTTGGGGTGGTCAAGCTTTTCCCTCATTCGAGTTCTTCGTGGATGTACCATGTGCGAGAGAAATAAATGCCCTTCTTTCGCATGAAAGCTCGTCAGCGTTCAAAGCCTCCTCCTCCAAGCTGACGCGCCTTGTAAACCGAACGGGGAGCCTCCCTCCAAGATGTCGCTCCCCGTTCGTTGTTTTTTCTATGGCTTTCAATTGGCGCGCCTGCCCTGATTCGAACACAAAGCCTTCGGGTTATGGAAGGTCGGGGGAGGCTTTTCAATGATCTTTGGCCCTGACGGCAGGCCCTTGGTTGAACCCCTGCCTGAGAACGAGGAAGGTATTCTGTACGCAGACATTGATCTTGGGATGATCGCTATCGCCAAATCCGCCGCTGACCCGGTGGGCCACTATTCTCGCCCTGATGTGACTCGCCTTCTTTTGAACACCGACCCAAATCCAGTTGTTGAATATTTTCACAGACCGATGTACGAGGCAAAACAACATCAGCCTGGGCCAGAGCGGAAAGAAACAAAACATCTATTTCCAACCATGCCCTGGAATAGCTCAGGCTCCAAGGCATCACAGTTTTGGTGGTCTGCGAATCTTGGTGGCCTGTTCAAAATGATGTGCCATGCCGACCAGTTTATACTCCTCCCAGGGTCTTGTGACAATTTGTAAACCGATGGGCAGTCCCGCGCTGCTGTAACCGGCGGGTACGGTTATGGCAGCATAACCTGCGACACTGATCGGATCACAGTTTCTGATAAAGGTCAGGAAGGTGTTCACTTTCTTTCCCAGAAGCTCCGTTTCCATGTCATCCCCGATTTTGCAGGCAGGAAGCGGCGTTGTCGGGAGAAGGAGCGCCTCGGTTCCGAACATGGCCTCCTCAAACCCGGCGATCATCATGTTCCGATCATCTCGCACAGACTTCGCGTAAACGAAGCCTGGAACGGGTTTGGTTTTGCTGCCTACGATGGGAGGTTGGACATCGGCGCCGAACTGATCTGCGTATTTCTCAATAGTGGCCTCCGGATCAAAGTCCTTCAGATAGCTTTCCAAGTGGTAGATGCACTCGGCGAGGACGATATTGAAACCCGTTGGGGTGGCGATGTCCATGTGTTTCACTTCCACCTCTTTGAGCTTTCCACCCAAGTCCTTTATGACCTTCAGGGCCTCGTCCATGGTTTTTTGCGTGTCCGGATGAATCTCTTCGAAGAACAGCTTCTTGGGAACTCCGAAAGTCTTGCCTCTTACCCCATCCTTCAGATAGGAGAGATACTCAGGCACCGGATTCCATGAGCTTTCCGGGTCCCTCGGATCAGGGCCTGCCATGGATTGAAGCAGGATGGCCGCGTCCGCCACCGTTCGGGTTATGGGTCCGATCACGTCCCGAGTAAATGAAAGGTACATCATACCGCCTCTTCCCACTCTCCCCAAGGTTGGCTTGAGACCTACCACACCGCAGAGCGACGCAGGGATTCGTACCGAACCTCCTGTATCCGTCCCGACAGCGCCTGCACAGAGAGCGGCTGCCGTAGCAGCAGCGGATCCGCCGCTTGAGCCCCCTGGGATCCGAGACAAGTCATACGGATTCCGGGTGGGGCCGTAGTTGGTGTTGTTGGTGGTGATACCGAAGGCGAACTCATGAAGGTTTGTTTTCCCGATGACGACGGCGCCTGCTTTTTTGAGGTTTTCCACGACATGGGCATCCTGTTTGGGTTTCCATTGGGCGAGGATTTTCGACCCGCCGGTTGTCCGGATGCCCTTGGTATCCAGGTTGTCCTTGAGCGCGATGGGCAGGCCGTGCAAAGGACCCTTGAACTGTTTTCCCTTTGCCAGTCTGTCCAACTCTTCGGCTTCTTTGAGCGCCATCTCACCTGTCACGGTGATGTATGCGTTAATCCCCTTGGGACCACCATATTTCTGGATTCTCTGAAGGTAAATCTCTACAAGTTTTCGTGAAGTAAGCTCCCCACTGCGGATCATTTGGGAGAGCTGCTGAAAAGACATGTCCGCGATCTCTTCCTCAGAGGAAGATTTCGCCCAAACCAAGTCGCCCATGGAGGCCGCAAGAGCTATTCCTGCTCCTGCTGCAAGACTGGACTTTACAAATGTTCTACGATCCATACCCATTGACTTGTCGCTCATAGTCTACCCCCTTTCCTCAAGCTGGTTTTGAATTTAGACACCATCGTTCACCAGAAGGCAATGTCAGAAGCAACATCTCCCGACAGAATAAAGCGACTCTCCAGGATCACTCGTGAGTTCATCGGCTCGTGTATCTAATCGACGATTTCAAGAACACAGCGCCTCCTCATTTTGGCGGATGCTCCAGTGAGGATGGTTCTCATTGCCTCCGCTGTGCGTCCTTGCTTCCCAATCACTTTTCCCACGTCTCTTTTGGCCACCCTCAGCTCAATCACGGAAACATGCTCTCCCTGCTTTTCCGTAACTGTGACCTCGTCGGGGCCGTCCACGAGTGCCTTTGCCATGACTTCGACCAGTTCTCTCATGTCCGCTCAACCTCCGATGCGATTTCTGCCTATCGCAGGAGTATGACTTCTTATTAACTGCAGGAACCTGTTCCAAAAACGTTTCGCCCGCGACCAAGAGAACACTAAATCATCGCTGTATGAGGAACCTTCAATCAAGGGATGTAGGTGACCATCACCTCCTCTCCTCAGCGTTGCTTCTAAAAGAACGCTACGACAGTTTATTCACCCGATTCCGGAACCCGGTTATTCTCACGGCACATGCCCCCCTAATCGCCGCCACCCGGGATCGCACTGTTCAGCCACTCGCGATCTTCCGATTCGATCCTCATTATGGAAAGACCCGCATGGGAAACCTCAGTTTACGAGCGTCCCAGCGCTGTGATTTGTTTGGGCAAGACTTCAGCCATTATCGTGGCAATTCATTTTCCAATTAGGGCTTGAGCACTTGACCACAATCGTTCAATTGCAAGACCCCCAAACATTCCAACCAATATCGAAATGCCGGCTGTCCCCCATGGATTTAAGCCTTTGTCGATATTCGCGTCTACCAAAGCAATTAGTCCTGCGCGAAGCGCGGCATAGAACGCGAGCGCCGCACCTGCTCCCAAGAAAGCCCGGACGATGTATGCCCAAAAGGCTTGGAAAACACGACCAACATCAAGATATTTCGGTTTGAAAGCCCTGAACATATATCGGCGATAGTCTGAAAGGATGCCAACACAGGCTCCAAACGCTCCTGCAATTAGAACGAATTTTATCTGATGAACATCACCGGTTATCGTGTTGTCTTGCGGCCAAACTCTGATCAAGAAGTAGGTAGATACGAGGAGTTGCGCAACCGACTGCAATCCAAAAAAAGTGACAGCAACTGCGGTGATCCAATTTTTTTCCGGTTCACCCGGGTCGCTTAAACCCAGATCAGTGCTCTGATAGTCTTCAATCATCTCTCCACCTCGGTCTTCCTTCGTTCAGGGACCCGTCCTACATGTGCAATCTTGCCTGCTATTGACACGTCAAGTGCGGCCCGATCAATTGTATCCGCTGCGCAAAAGAAGATGCACGTGTTATGTGATTCGGCATCAAGGCCCAAGCGTAAATCGAGGTCTTCGTATCCGAGGCGCATTATTCAAGTCGAGAAACAAAGCGGTCTCGATCCTCGTCGTCATCTGCGATCTTCCGCTTTTCAATGCCCCTCACCACCACATGGTGAAACATTCCTGAACAATCCAGCCTCGCTTGCCTCGGCATTGACCTCCCGCCACATCTCTTCACACATTTAGCAAAGATATTAAAGATAGTCAACAACGTCCCCCTCCACTCGCTTGCCACCTTCAGGACAATCCTTCCCGTTTGCTCGGTCGTGTTGTCCGCCCACACGGTGAAGGGAAGGGATGCCGCCTTCTTGGATCCGAGCAGGGCAAGGGAGCTCCCGGTGGTGAGGTGAATACCCTGGGGCACCTCCCCTTCAGGCTGGTCCTCAGGCGCATACACGAGCCCCAAATTTTGGACCTCGGTCCCCTCCGAGGTGCTCACCTGGATGGCGATGGTCCGCTCGTAGTTCCTGGGCACGCTCAGGTTGATGGAGGTGGGGCTCACACTCACCCGGCTGATCACGAACTGGCCCTGCACCGGACGGTCCAGAAGATCCGGGTGAACCGCCCTCACCTTGTAGAGCCCCGACTCCCCGGCCAGAGGCTTGAAGCTATACACAAAGCTCCCGATAGAGTCCGTGTAGATCGTGTTGGCTCGCTCAAAGCCTCCCACTGAGATGACCAGGTTCAGAGGCACGTTGGCCAGGGGAAGCCCGGTGGCCCGATCCATGGCCCGTCCCGTGATCACCACGTCTTCATCCCCGGCAGACTGCTGGGGCTCGATGGTGAGCACCTCCCCGTAATAGGAGGTGTCCAGCATGGTGACCTTACGGGTGGTGCTCAGGCCCGTCATCTTCACCTGATCGGGCCTTCCCTGGTGGTAGTAGATGCTCGTTATGTCGAGCCGCACAAAGACATCGTCAGGGGCGTAGCCGGAACCAAACGAACCTGACAAATGCTGTTTGAAAGCCTGCACCCCGACCTGGATCGGGGGTGAAAGAACCCAAAGCGCCTTATGAGAGGAGTCATAGCTTGAAGGAAAACAGCGGCGCCCCGGTCGAGGTAGAAAAGCACAGGAACAAGTGTCTCAAAACCACAAAGCCATTGACAACAAAGATTGAATCTGAGAAATTTCCAAGAAACTCAGTTGAATGCTAAGCCCCCTATAATCCATATGGGCGGAAGGATCTTAAATGAGATCTGAAGAATACATAGGAGAAGTCACCCCGGATGGGCATATATCATTACCCGAGAAAATTGCGAGCGAGTTAGGATTAAAACCCTCTGCAAGGGTGAAGATTACCATAGAAAAGCTCGAGGCCGAAGAGGGCAAAGCCGCTCTTTCCGGCAAAGCTCGAACGAGAGCCCTCGCGATTAAGAACTATATTGCAGATCTGGGCCCGAAAGACCTGTCCGAAAATTTGCGCGAGAAGTACAAATGAATACTGTATTCATCGATGCCTCTGCGTGGGTAGCCCTTTATCATAAAATGGACAACCACCATAAGAGGGCCTGGAAAGTATATGAAGTATTGCTTGATGAAGGGACCAAATTCTTGACCGGCAACTGGATAGCCTATGAGGCCTTAAGCATACTCAAAAGCAGAGCAAGTTACGAGGCTGCCAAATCCTTGTGGGACATATTATGTGATTCCGAACTTTCGCGGAACGTCTACATCGATAGAAATCTGGAGGATAAATCAGTAGACCTATTCTGGAAATATCAGGACAAGAGCTGTGGAATAGTTGATTGTTCGTCGATTTTGCTGATGGAACAGGAAAAATGCGGCATCCCGTTTGGGTACGATTCCCATTTCGTTCAGGCAACTGACACCCTTTCGGGTTTATGATCAACCCGGTGAGGCGCGCCAGCAAGAAAATCTCTTCTGGCGGAAAAGGCGGCCAAGAGCGTCAAGGCCGACAGGTTGCTAGGATAATGGATTCTGTTTGATACAGAATCAACATTGCCTAGGGCACGACCATACATTTCAGCTTTGATTTTTGATTGCTGGCCGCTGATTGTTAGGTTGTTCAGTTGACTTGCGACGGAGCCTTGGCTCTAGGATACTAGAAAATCAGTAGTTATTATGTCAATACTAACTGTGAAGAGATCTCACCTCTTCTCTTTGTGAGAGCAGCTCGAAACCTCGCCTCTCACGAAATCCCTCCTACCGGGCAGAATTTTCTTTTCCGAGCTAACCGAACACCAGGCATTCATCTACTTTTCGACTATTCCTGCTGAATTCATTGATACGGAACAAACAAAAGTATTGCGGGATCCTCGACATGGTGATAAATTGTGAACCATACAATACAGTCCTAAAATGCTATGCCCCAAAGGTCGCAGAAGACCAAGAATCTATTAGAAGGCCCCCATGATGAAGCTAGATGTCCAATTCCATGAACAGATTTATTTCACTTGTATTCACGTTATTGCCACATTGCTGTTTCAATTTGTTATCTGTCTACGGGCTCATACCCGCAAATCGTAGCAATAATAACAGGACCAGCATTGGTAACGCTCGTATTTCTAGTTCAGACATGACAACCCAATTTGAAATCATTCGACAACTTGGAGGATAACTTATGGATCTTACTGTCCTTGTTGACAATAACACTTTAATTGATCGCTACTTCCTCGGGGAACCCGGCCTGTCATTTTTTATAAAAGAAAAGAGAAAGCGACTCCTTTTCGATTGCGGTTTTAGTGATGTGGTAATTACCAATGCAACTAGAATGGGAATTAATTTGCTATTCTTAGACTATATCATTTTTTCTCACTGCCACCAAGATCATACTTGGGGAATCGTTCCGATTATAAACCAGTTCAACGTCGCTGGCTTAGAAAGCATCGCCCACCAGAGACCGAAGGTAATAGCACATCCAAGAGCGTTTACCAGTGTGCTCGACAAAACCACTTGCGAAATCGGATCGATTATCTCTGAAGACAAGCTTAGGCTTCACTTTGAATTGACATTGGCGTCTGAACCTGTAGAGTTAACCGATAATCTCATATATCTAGGCGAGATTCCAAGGAATACTAACTTTGAGTCCCTTACCCCTATAGGCCGGAAAGAGGGGGAGGACAAAGATGATTATGTTCAGGACGATACTGCCCTAGCGTATAGAGCAAAAGATGGCCTTGTTATCATCACTGGCTGCTCTCATGCAGGTATTTGCAACATAGTTGAGCACGCTCGGAACATTTGCAGAGAGGATAGGGTAATTGATATCATAGGCGGGCTTCATCTTTTGAGCCCGCCCAAAAAGCAACTCGAAGGCACCATAAGGTATCTCAAAAAGCTAGACCTAAAGCAACTACATCCTTGCCACTGCACCGATTTTCAGTCAAAGGTAGCTTTGGCTTCGGTGGCGCCTTTGAAGGAAGTTGGAGTTGGAGTTGTCCTGAAATACTGACCCCAAAATCCCGATTGAAGTATGGACAACCTTTCTAGGCTTTAAAGTGGCTCAGGAATAGCACACTTAACAGACTGTTTATTCAGGGCCCTTCGGATCAGCATAGAGAATAGCATAAGCGCCTATATCCAAACACAACGCTACTTCTCATATACAAAATCCCCACCTATCATTGTAGCAAGAACTTCAATATCCTTGATTTTGTCATGACTTGCCGTCACTGGATCCTCTGACAAGACAACCAAATCAGCCAATTTCCCTACCGAGATGCTACCTCTTACATTCTCGTCAAATGATGCAAAGGCTCCATTAATAGTGTAACCCTCTAGAGCCTCCATAGGTGACAATTTCTCTTCTAGCGCATAGTCCTGCCCGCTCATTGTCTTTTTATTTATTGCGCTATGTATTCCCAGTAAAGGAGCCCCATTTACTACTGGTCTGTCTGATCCGAAAACGATTCTGATCCCTTTGTCAATCAATGACCTGAAAGGTTTCGCCTTTAGCGCTCTTTCCTTACCCAGTTGACTAATCCAATTGTCGCCCAACTCCCAAATAAAAGTCGGCTGAAGCACAGGAATTATATCCAACTCCTTTATTCGATCTATCATTCTTGAAGTTAAAAGGGCACAATGTTCCATCCGCGGCCGGCAATTACTTCTCGGGTTGTCTCTCAGTGCTGCTTCTATTGCATCAATACCGGAATCAATAGCTCTTTCCCCGATTCCATGCACTGAGAGCTGCCAACCTAGCCTGTGAACTGCAGATACTACCTTCTTGAGAACTTCGGGGTCGATCATTAGTTCCCCTCTGCTCATGTTTTTTGGGTCTGCACCATACGACTCATAAGTCGCAGCTGTTGCAGTGCTTATAGCGCCATCAGGAACAAATTTGAAAGGACCAATCTTCAGTCTGTCGTTCCCTAATCCAGTTCGGATGCCCATTCCTAGTAACTTCCTGTCGATATCCTTGAGTTCCTGCTCAAAATTCGCATAGTCGAAAACAGCTTCACCCCAGATAGAAAGGGTATGACGCACATTGAGAAAACCTTTCTCCACCGCTTCTTGGTATGCTGAAATTTGTCGTGGCGCTTCTACCCATCCAACACCTTCATCCACAGCGCTTGTAATTCCCTCCGTCAGAAAAATCTCATTTGCCTTCTTCAATCCCTCTATCAAATCCTCATAGGTAGGCTTTGGCATTACGTTCTTTACGAATTGCATGGCTGAAAACTGGAAAAGCAAACCGGTAGGTTCATTCGTCTTTTCGTCTTTAATTACTCGCCCTCCTGGAGGGCTTTCAGTCTTTTTCGAAATTCCTGCCAACTCCAAGCCTCGTGAATTAACCACCATTGCATGCCCAGAAGTGTGTTTTAAACAAACAGGGTTATCTGGAGCTACAGTGTCAAGGTCCTCCCGATTTGGATGTCTTTTTTCCGCGATCTCGTGTTGATTATAACGACTACCAAGGATCCAGGTTCCTCTTTCAACCTTATTTACCCTCTCTTCGACCAGTTTCTGGATATCGCCAATGGACTTCGCCTTTGATAAGTCAACCCCACTGAGTTCAAGCCCAAATTGTAGAGTGTGATTATGGGACTCAATAAACCCAGGCAAGATCGTAAGGCCACCCAACTCCTTCACAACGGTCTTTTTGCCTATTGCGGATTTCAGCTCGTCGTTATCCCCAGTCCAGAGAAATCTATCCCCTTTTATGGCTACTCCTTGTGTCCTTGGATTTTTTGTATTCATGGTTATGACATTCGCATTGAGCAGAACCGTATCAGCATCTATCATAATCCCCATAGTTATATTCTCCTTCTATTTCATTGCGCATTATTTAGAACTCTCAAAACCCAATTTCTACATGCCCAAATACGCTTTTCGCAGATATTCACTCTGCAAGAGCTCTGCTCCACTTCCCTCCAATGCAACAATGCCGTTTTCTATCACATACCCTCGGTGGGCTAGAGACAAAGCGCGAGTGACATTTTGCTCGACCAGTAGTACGGTTACTCCGTTTTCTCGTATCGTTTCTACTAATCCGAATATCTTGGTGACGAGCAAGGGAGCCAACCCCAAGGAAGGCTCATCTAGCATCAAAAGATTTGGATTAGCCATCAGGCCGCGTGCGATAGCAAGCATTTGTTGCTCGCCCCCACTAAGTGACCCGGCAAACTGATTTTCTCTTTCTTTAAGAAGAGGCAAAAGGGAAAGTACTCTTTGCAATATTTGATCTCTCAGCCTTTTAGCTTCACGGGTTCGAGATGCAACCAAAAGGTTCTCCCGCACGGACATAAACGGGAAAAGACGTCTTCCTTCAGGAACTTGAACGACACCTAATTCCACAACTTGGTGAGAGGAGAGCCTGTCGATTCTATTCTCCAGAAAAGTAATCGTCCCGTCTGAAATTGGAACCGTCCTAGATATGGCTTTGATTACAGTTGATTTTCCGGCTCCATTGGAGCCGACAATAGAGACAATTTCTCCCGCGTGCACATTGATAGAAACATCTCGGACGGCGAGCATTTCACCATAGCGAATACTCAAACGCGAAGTCTCAAGCAACTGAATACTCCTCGCCAAGGTAGGCTGCAATTACATCTTGATCCTTAACTGCCTCATCTGGAGTTCCATCAAAAATTAGCCTTCCATAATTGAGGACTGCTACCTTTTTAGATAGCTTCATGACTGCTTCCATAACATGCTCAATTAGGAAGATCGTTACCCCTTGTTCGTTTATCTTTCTAATGATATCAATCAATTCTTCTCTTTCTGTGGGCGTAAGGCCACCCATCGGCTCGTCAAGTAAGAGTAATTCAGGCTTTGTGGCCAAACCTCGTGCAACTTCGAGTCGCTTTCGGTCCCCTATTGGAAGACCATGAGCGTGTTCATGCATCTTTGAACCGAGTCCTAAGAAATCGATAGTTTCACGGGAAAGCCGTCGCGCTTCATTTACACTTGAAGTCCTGAGAAAAGCTCCAACCATGACATTTTCTAGGACGGTGGCCTCCGCGAATGGCCTAACGATTTGGAAAGTCCTCGCGATTCCAAGCTTACACACTTGATTCGGTTTAAGTGCATCAATTCGCCTACCATTGAAAAGAATCTTCCCAGAATCAGGCGGAAAGACTCCGGCGATCATGTTAAACAACGTTGTCTTTCCGGCTCCATTGGGTCCTATTAGGCTGAAAATCTCCCCTTTGTTTAGGGTAAGTCTGACCCTAGACACTGCCAGAAGGCCGCCGAACTCTTTGCTAAGGCTATCTAATTCAAGCATAAACCCATCCGACCCCAAAAGCCCGAAGGAATTCCTTTAAGATTTCTCTCTGCCATATGAGGATTTATAGGCGCTTACCACCCATCTCACAGTATCCGTTATCCTCTCCTCCAATTCCCTCTTTATTCCTCCTGGCAAAAAAAGGATAATAAGTATAAGTATCGAGCCGTAAATCATCGCCTCAACTTGTGCAAACTGACCGCCAAGTTCTGTCCTGAGAATCTCCCCTAAAGGAATCAAAAGAAACGCCCCAATGATTGGACCTGCCACACTTCCTATTCCCCCTACTAGCGCTATTATGACAAGCTCAATTGACAAGGGTATGGAAAGCAATCTGTCTGGCGCTACGTACAATAGGAGCTGGGCATAAAAAGATCCTCCCATAGCTGTCAGGAAGGCGCTAATACACCAACTCAAGAGTTTGTATTTTACGACATTAACGCCTAGAGAATCCGCAGCTTCTTGATCAAATTTGATCGCCATTAGGTAGTAACCGATTTTCGACATTTTGAGCGAGAATGCAAGCGCAGTACCGCCGACTAACATGGCAAGAATTATCCAGTAGTAATATGACTTGTCTACGAATTGGAATTTTGCCCATGAGTGCCCAGCCACTGGGATCAAAAGCCCCTCGCCCGCGCCGAGATCAATAGGTCCAAGATGTCGCGTCCCGGTAATTAGCATTTGAAGTACAGAAACAAAAGCCAATGTCGAAATAGCAAAATACACACCTCTCAATTTGAAGCAGGGATACCCAATAATGATTGCAGCGACGACCGATACAAGTCCACCTATGAGCATTCCGATCCAGGGCGTCACTGCGTATTCCAGAAAGAGGATAGTCGACACATAAGCGCCTAATCCGATAAAAGCCGCATGACCTAACGAGAAGAGGCCTGCAAATCCACACGTTATGTTCCAGGATACAGCCCAGTATGCGAACAACAACGCCATTATTGTGACTTGCAAAATATATTGATCCTTGATCAGCAAGGGGACAACCGCAAACAATATGCATAAAAAAACCAACACTAATATAGGCCCCAAAGGTTTACTATTGTTCTTGCCGTTCATATTCGCTCTCTTCCCAGAATTCCACTGGGGCGAATCAAAAGGAACAGAATAAACAAAATGAATACCGAAACTTGTGCGTATACGGGATTAACGAACTGACTGCCAAGTGATTCAATCAATCCAACTACTAATCCACCGATAAGTGCTCCTGGGACGCTACCCATGCCGCCTAGGACCACGATAACAAAAGACTTCATGATAAAAACGTGACCCACAGATGGCTTTATAAAAAAAATCGGAGCAAGCAAAGCACCTGACATACCTGCAATGGCTGCGCCGATTCCAAAAGCAAGACAATAAGTGCGTGGTTGGTTGATCCCCATAAGTTTAGCGGCCTCTCTATCTTGGCTAGTAGCTCTCATTTCCCTTCCAATCTCTGTTCTGGATAGAACGAAATACAAGGCTGATACTAAGGCCATTGACAAACAGAAAGAAATAAGGCGCGCTAGCGGGATTCGAATTATACCAATACTCACTGACTTTAACACATAGGATGTCTGTATCATTTTAGGATAGTCGGTCCATAAAAGTATTCCTCCATTGATTAATATCATCGAAAGCCCGGCCGTTATGAGGAGGACCGACAAAGGCTCTCTCTCAGTCGTCTTATTGAGTGCAAAATTAATTATTCCCTTCTGAATGATGTATCCTATAAAAAAAAGAGTAAATCCTGAAGGGATAATTGCTAAATAGGGATCGATCCCAAAGCTCTTCCAAAACCAGAATGTTACAAACATACCTATCATAACCAACTCACCGTGCGCGAAGTTGATTATTCTCATCACACCGTAAATTATCGCCAGACCCGCAGCAACGGCTCCGTAAATTCCACCTATTATGAGACCGCTGACAGCGCCTTGGAGAATTCCAACCATTACTCTGAAACCCCTCTTGCTGACAAGAAAAGGTTCACTGACAGATTTTGCATGCCTATGATAGCGTCAAAAAGAGCCCAACAGAGGGGCATTTTTTTCGTATTTTGGCAGCCCAAGTGATTTCTCATCTTGACCCGGGGGCTTAGTCTGAGAAAAAAGAAATCTTGGTTCAAAAGTTTTCCGACCCAGAGTTGAGCCAGGATGATAGCTTCTTTCCCACAACAAAGCCCCTATACCAGAAATATTCTTTTTCTATTTCCATTGGCTTGGCTTTGGTACGGGCCAAACTGGGTCAACGCCTTTTCCAAGCGGGGTAACCATTTGAGGCTTCAGATTCTTGTCGTACTGCTCAATGGGGAGAACTCCTAGCTTGTTTTGTCCCTTCATGCCCAAGAAATCATTTGATATTTCGATTCCATACGGCGTCATAAGGTCCTTAGCAGGGACCTTCAAAGTTGATAGAGCCTCCATCAGCTTTGTCTTATCCACGGACCCTGCCTTTTCGAGAGCTGCGACTAATGCCATTCCCGTTTGAAATCCGAAGAATTCTCCTTCTCCTCCGCCGAATTCCTTTGCTGATTCGGGGTACCTTTTCTTGTATTCGTTGAATATTTCCAGAACCTCTCGGCTTTTGGTCGGAATCAGCCAATCCCCGCTTGATACATTCGCGAACAGGTATTTTGCTGTATCTCCGGCACTAGGCAGAAAACCTGGATCATGGATGCCACTTATGCAGAAAATGCCACCGGCAAGATCCATCTGATATCTAGTCCGAAGGAAAAGAAGGGTCTCCGGGCCATATGCATTAGCTAAAATTGCTATCGGTGACTCTTTTTGAAAATTTGTTACTATGGATGTGAAATCGGTGACACCGTGAGGATATGGTTGCGATACCGCAACTACGAGATTAAAAATACCTGCTTGAGCTTTGATTGCTTTCTCACCCGATTGTCCCCATTCATCATCTATGTAAAGGATCCCAATCTTGCTGTTCTTGACACCTTTTAGTTTGTTCAACTCATCCACAGCCTGAAGTCGAGAATAGGCGGTTCCTGAGGACCATGGCCCCGGTCTTATAATCCAGTCGTTTCCGCGCTGTAAGATTTTGTCACTATTACCTGCAAATGATATCATAGGAACCTGATACCTTTGGGCCACGGAGGAGACCGGAAGTGTCACACTGCTTTGGTAGCATCCGATTAGAACATGAACCTTCTCCTTATTGATTAGTCTCTCAGCTTGTGTAACACCTACGTCAGGTTGGGCGGTCGTATCTACAAGCGTCATCTCTATTTTTGCACCACCAAGAGACTTTATCCCCCCTTTTGCATTCACCCAGTCAAAGTACACTTCAAGAGATTGTTTTCCTCCAATGCCCATAGCCGCAGGGGGTCCTGTCAGTGGCAGTACTACACCGACCTTGACCTCCTTCTCAGAAGCAGCGAAGGCTGCAGCCCCGGAAAAAAATGCCACCAAAAGGGTAACCACGGCCAAAAGCGAAATACATTTTTTCATAACTAGCCTCCTTCCTCTTTATAACGTTTGCGCTTTGATTCCCCACATGTATCCCTGACTACCCATTGAAAGCGATATGCACTAAAGAAAGAGTCGTGATCAAATCGTACAGTTGCAACTCACATCATTTTCTTGGCCAAGACAATAAGCTCAATCATAGCAGGTACCGAGATTACTCAATATCCCAGCGCTGACAAAATGCTCGAGACGATTTTTACAGCTTGCTCAGCATCTTTTTCAGTTATTATAAGCGGAGGTGCGAACCGAATAGTGCTTTCCCCACATGTAGTGATTACAAGTTGCCTTTCAATGGCCTTGTGACACACTGTCTTGGAAAGTTGCGCCGCCGGCTCCCCATTTCCATTGACTAATTCAACACCGATCAACAGCCCTTTTCCGCGAATATCTCCAACACATGATTTCCCAAGTAACGCTTTTCTTAGCAACTCGAGGAAGTAAGCTCCCACTCTTCGAGCATTCTGAGTTAAATCTTCTTCCTTAATCACGTGCATCGTGGCCATCGAGGCAGCTATTGCGATAGGGTTCCCTCCGAACGTGCTTCCCTGACTTCCGGGACTCCACTTCATCATTATGTCTTTTTTTCCGAAAGCGCAACTCAAGGGAAGCCCGCCTCCGAAGGCCTTGGCCAAGGCTATTATGTCTGGAACTACACCCCAGTGCTCGAATGCGAACATTTCGCCAGTTCTGCCTAGACCAGTCTGAATTTCATCCACAATTAGCAGGCAGCCAATTTTCTTGCTTAAGTCTCTTAAGTACGGCAAGAAACCGCTAGGTGGAATGCGATAACCTCCCTCTCCCTGAATAGGCTCGACTATGATCCCAGCGACGTCTTCGCTTGGAACAATTCTTGTAAGCAATTCATTCATAAACGCTATACTCATAGACAGAGCTTCATCATCAGTTGTTCGTTTCCCTAGAAATCTATACGAGAAGGGATAGGGCACGTAGTATGCGCCCGCTAGTAGACCGCTATGGTGTTGTCTATAAGTTGCCTTGCTATTTGTTATTGAAAGGGCACCTAATGTGCGACCATGGAAACTATTCATAAAGCAAATTACTGCTGGCTTTCTCGTAACGAACCGCGCAACTTTTAAACTTGATTCTATTGCTTCACTGCCACTGTTCATCAATATGCCCATGCCATCTCTTAGCTCATTTGGCATCAAAGATTGCAAAGTTTCCATCAATTCCGTATATGGTGGGTAGTAGCCTATATGATTAAATACATGGTGAATCTCCTCGGCCTGTTCCTTGATTGCTCGAACGACTCTTGGATGGCAATGGCCCAGCGGTAGACTTGCCATGCCGGCCGCAAAATCCAGGTATTGATTGCCGAGAATATCGTATAGGTAGACCCCCTGAGCACGCCTAACGGCGAGTGGTGTGTAACGGTACACAGCTGGTGCTACGACTTTCCCGTCTCTTAAAAGCAACTCTTTGTACTCTGGGCTTGAAAAAAGGTCAGGCATTATTAGCTCCTAAGCATTGATGTGCGAAGGGAAAAGCAAGCCTAATCTATCACTTTACGCCTCTTGCCAAATCCTCTCCGTTGTTGATTAAGGATCAGAAGAACTGCGACCAAAACTGAACACCTATTCAGTTCGCTTGCACCAATGAGGGTCAGTTGAGATTTGACGAAACACAATAATTCTGCTCACAGGGAATAAAATACTAAAGTAAAGAAATCGCTTGAATCGGACTATCCGAGGCCAGAGGCCTCGGCTTTACGCCCGATTCATGGCTTCGCCACCGCGATTTTTGAAACAGGCCAAGCGGCAGAGCCAATGTCTCTTAGCTGGCCCAGAGGGCCAGGGTTTTCAGAATGCACTAAATGATAAGATGCCTCTGTTGTAGTATAGCCCAGTCCCACATTAGTGTGAAGCTAGCCTTTCCTTTCACGTGAACAGATGATTTATCTATGTTTGAGGCTCATGGCGCGGAGCTAATCCGCTTATCTTGGTAAAGCCTGCTTCAGAGAGCTTAAGAGTGGCCGTCTTCATCATTTGTGACGGGATGTATAATATAGCCCATCCTGAAGGTTTTTCCCGAACGATTTTGTATCGAAAGGTTTGTATCTCTGACAAGCTCAGGACATCTAGGGCCTCTTGCAAGGTTTTGCAATGGGGTCCAAGATCAATTAGGATTTGGGCCTCGGATACATGGGGATGCATTTGTTCTGCAAACTTATCGAAGGCATCCAAAGTCTGATTTAAGCTCTTGAATAGTAATGACAGCGAGAACAATCGATTCTGAATTATCACTATTGATAAGCAATCATTATGCCAGATTTAGGATACGTATCCCATCGTCATTTGTTTTGAATAATTCTCATGAAATACAGCCATTTACCACCTTTCCTGGATCTCACATCAAAAAGAGGCAGAATGTATTAGTCATGCATAGCTGCATCATATAAAAACTAATTAGCGTAAAATGAAGCACTTAGAAGTTATGCTTTTTCGCATCTCGATGCTATTTCGCATCACTTTTTATCCCATATCGTTTAAGTTTACGGGCTAGAGTCGACTGATTTATCCCGAGTTGGATGGCCGCTTTTCTCTGGGATCCGAATACACTGAGGCTCTCGTTAATAAGTTGCTTTTCCATGTCGGATGTTGCCTTTTTGAGATTCAAATTATGTAGCTTTGCGTGAGATTTTCTTGCCATCGAAGATTCACGCATATTCACGGGCAAATCGCTTTCTTCAATGCACTCACCCGGGCTCAAAACGACCATTTGCTCAATAAGATTAGCGAGCTCCCTAATGTTTCCAGGAAAATCATAATTACACATTGAGTGGATTACAGCGGGAGAGATTGTTTTGCTGATTCCACACATTGCAGTGAATTTTTTTAGGTAGAAACTTACTAGAGCCGGAATGTCCTCTTTTCTATCGCGCAAGGCTGGTATCTTTATAGGGACAACGTTTAGGCGAAAAAAGAGATCCTCCCTAAATTTGCCGCTGCGAATAAGGGCGCCGAGGTCTTTATTTGTCGCAGCAACTACTCGTGCATTTATTTTCTTCGGCGTTGTACCACCAATTCGCACAATCTCACCATTTTCTAGAAATCTCAGAAGCTTAACCTGGGTATTGAGTGGAATTGAGCCAATCTCATCAAAAAACAACGTCCCCTCTTCAGCGAGTTCCAGTTGGCCAATCTTTCCGTTCTGTCGTGCGCCTGTAAACGCTCCTGACTCATAACCGAACAACTCAGACTCAAATAGAGGTTCAGGGATGGCTGCACAGTCAACCCTTACGAAAGAGCCTTCTTTTCGCCGTGAGGCCGCGTGTATGAGTTTTGCAAATAGACCTTTTCCCACACCTGACTCACCATGGATCAGGACTGTCGAGTCAACGCGTGCCACCTTTGTGATAGTAATCAATATGCGTTGCATTTCCTCGCTTCGAACAATCACATCAGATAATAACCTTTCCTCATCCACGAGATTCACAAGTCTTTGCTCATACTCACGGTTAAGTGTCTGGCTTTCATCCAAGTCTGCCCTGAGTTTATTCAACTGCGTAATGTCCCTATCATTAGTAACCACGAGAATAATCTTACCATCTTCACCAAAGACCGGATTCCCGGTTACCAGAATTTGCTTGCCATTTCGCAGATTCTGAACCATCGTCCTTGCGGTACCCGATTTGAGCACCTCTAGGGTTACAGAACGATCGATCAGGCCTTCCTTGACGAGCTCCTTCATTTTCCTACCAAGAACCTGTTTTGCTTCAATGCCATTTATTTCCTCTGAGGCCCGGTTGATACGAATTACTCTGCCGTCCGCATCACATATCCATAACCCATCAAAGGACGAGTCGATTATGGCATCGAGTTTTTGCATAAGAAGCTCTTTGGTTAGCTTAGGATAGGTTTTCAACCAATAATCTGTAGCAGCCATATTTTTTACCCTTGTAAGAGCGCTTTGAGGAAGAATTGAATATGGATGTCTTTTGCGAGGGTCATGCTAGCTTCCGGAGAGCTAATTCTAGGGAAGCATATCATGATCGTTTGTGAAAACAAAGGAAATGCCCGAATGGATATCGCCAGGAATCGGCGGACGGAATTCGCCGGAATACCCAGACTGGTCTGTGAGCGTTGCTCCGATTGATACTGAATCTGAATGGGCGGCTTTAGATAACTAATTGATATCCCGATCTTTTCCATTGATTTCAGCAGGTAAGCCCGAATTTGCTGGCCTTCAATAATCGAAATACGTTCAATATTTTCAACCAGCAGCTAAAAAATGTGCCCCAAATGTGACCCAAGCTCGGGAAGCATCCTCTCACGGCAACCCACTACCCTCCCTCCATCAACTTATCACTCAAAACCCCCGACCACTTGAAAGTGACCACCGTCCTGGCACCAAGCGGCAAATCCTCTCCGGTGGCAGAGGTTCTCCCTTCCGTGGAGATTTCTTCTTCGTGGAAAACTTTCCGAACCCGCTGATCAGGACGTCATCCCCGGAGTCCAAAGTTTTCTTGATCAGTTCGAAAACCGATTTAACCACAGCCTTCGATATCGGTTTGGAAAGCGCGCACTGTTCGTAGAGAGATTGAAGGAGGTTGTCTTTTGTGAACTTCATGACAGAGCCCTTAGGTCGTTTTGGCTTGGTGGGTGGACATATATCATGGTCAGAGGGAGGAGGCAGAGTTGTGTTTGAGTGCCTTTGCGGTCAAGTAAACAGAAGGGCGATGGACCCGGAAAATCTACCGCCCTTCCCAAAATCCTTGACCAACAGAACCTTCTTGCCCCAAGGTCTATCTCCATTTATCGATCGAGACAATCGTCGGATAACTCGTTTTCCAACCTTGCATCATGGGATTTTGCTCCTCTCCAACGATAATGGTCTGCACCCCTTCCTGTGGATAAACTGGCACGACAGCGTCATCAGGGAGCCATAGGTAATGCTTCGGCCATTTGTAATCTCCCATCGGTTTCCCTCTCAAGATCGGATCGATAAACTTTTTATAATAAGAGTCTTGCCGAAATATTTTCATGGGCAAGGTGGCATGCGACCAGATGTAATCTTTGAAATCCTGTTTGCTGAATCCTTTATTGGCCCATTCGTTTGCCCTGGGGGGAGCAACCAGGACGACCATTCCGCAAGGCCAAGTGAATTGCGCCATTGCCCGCGCAAGATCATCGACGCTTCCACCCAAGTAATTCCCGGTATGACTCCACCCTGTGGCGAACATGCTCAATGTGCTTTCAGTAGGTTTAAACCCTCTTTCCACAGAAAAAGAAGGCCAGGGACTGCTCTCTTCATTTTCAGGGAAACAGAAGCTGTAGCAACTTACATTGCCTTGACTGCCCATCAGGTTTACGCCTATTTGACCGCCGCCCAGATTTGTTATCGCGAGGCTCAAAAAGCGTCCAATGGTGGCATTAGCATGATTCCCCGGACCAAGCGCATAAGTTCCTGCGTTCATGTTTAATTCCCTCCGTATAGGACCGTTTATCACCCGCATATAAGAGAAGGAATTCGTGGAGCGAACCGCTGAGCCTGATTCAGCAAAGGCCTCAATCGTTGCCAGCAATACAGGCATGTATTCCGGTTTGCACCCTGCCATGACTCCTACGATGGCAACCTTTTCTACAGTCACTTTCCATTCTGCCGGCCACATCTTCGTTGTTACCACCTTATCCGGGGAATGACTCGTTCCCTTAAGCATCTCATCGACTTTCTCTTTTGTCGGAGGGATAATTGGAAGGCCGTCACTCAAACCTTTATCGCAATAGTATTTGTTTATTTCTTCAAATGTACCTTTGAAGGCAATCCTCTCCGGTTTGGGTGGCTTATAGATGCCGATTCTGGTTTCCTCCTCAGATAGAGGTGTCGTCAGAGCGTCAACAACTTTATTCATTATCTCTGCCGTCCCCGTCTCTGATACTTTTCCAGGCGGATAGGGCACAGCCACCCAGCGGACGCGCATTCCTATCTCATCACTTGTGATTTTTGCGTCCTCGATGAGATTGTCAAAGATAATCGGTACGCCCGGACGTCCGCGCTTTTCCAACAAACCTGTGTACTTAACTGCATACATCGTTGTGGCGCAGGAGGGCGCCGACCCATATACGAAAACGTCTGCTTTCCTGACAATCTCATCCCAAAACTCAGGATCATTGGTCCCGTAAGCGGAGGGTTTAGGTCTGGAGATGACTTTAGCTCTGGGGAATCTTTTGGCTATAAAGTCCCCAATCTTGACAAGGATGTCATCCAATTCTGACCCTGACCCCACCGGCCAGGAGTTTATGATATAGACCACCTTGTCATTCAAGTCGCTCGGTCTTGGAGCAAGTGATTTAAGCTCCACATCGGGCATGAAACCCCGTGAATTCAGTACTTCGAAAATTTCCCCTTTTTCCGAACCCCCAGGTGCGGTTGTTTGGCCCAGGGAAGGATTGACCAAAAGCAAGATCACAAAAATTGCTCCCGCAAATGCCAACCAATAGCTCGATGGTAGCGACAATCTCTTCCTTTTCATCTGAATACCTCCTTCATTCTAGTCTTAGCCTTTCCGCACGATGGATTCCCGATGCGGCTTCCTCTATTTCACAACGTATACTTTACCGAGTAAAGGGTTAAATCCCGTGCTTGCTTCTGCAAAATCTTTGCCGTGCTCATTTGTGCATAGGCATATCCCCTTCTCTGAAGATCGGCGGATCGGGTCTAGTGGGAAACGACTCGTTCATTTCGTAGACCTCTATGGGAGGTGATGGCAAGTGATAGGTAGGTGAGACGATAGAAGTTTCTCTTACAGGGCTGAATCCTAGTCAAATTCGGCCTGTCTGTCAAGAAGGAACTCGATTATGAACTCTATGCGATTCGCCTGGCTAGACCCTGTCGTTGCACAAAACTTCACAGCCCGACACCCGTCATTCCCGCGAAGGCGGGAATCCAGGCATTTCTCTGAAGGCTGGATGCCCACCTACGCGGGCATGACAGGAAAGCACAGATGGTCTAAACCAGAAAACGAAGGCCATGGCATAGTGATCCTTTATCCATGGTACTTCCCGGGAAACATGCCCCGGCTTTATGCAACATTAAGGTTAAGTCAGATTAGGAGCTGTTAAGCATAGAATGTTTCCTAATGTCCTATGAATTCTCTTCACGTTATTGCGACGGCGGTTTGCGTTCCCTCTCCTCTTCGTTGTCCGGCTCAGCGGAGAGCCGCTCGGACGTTTCCCACATCTGCGACTCGAAAGTGCCGGCCTCGACCGAGCCCCGCGGCGGATAGTCGAGAGTCCCTTTGAGCTGCTCAATTCTGTCGGCCGCAAGTCTTGGAAACGGCAGCTTGCCGGCTTTGCGCCAAGATTCAACTTCTTTAGCAGCCGTCTCGCCAAGCTCACCGTCGAGTCCGTCGTCGCGACCCATGTAGAGGGTCTGTGAAGGAAAGGCAAAGCTGCTTCCTGACTTTTTAACTATATCGCTCATTCGCAGCAAGACGTCTTCGCGTATGGCGTAGAATTCGTTGAAGTCCTGGGTCAGTGCATATATCCGGACACCGATGTCGAGGGAAGATTGACCGAAGCCTGCGAAGCGCACGCGCACGGTGTCGGAGTCGATCTTGGGATGGGCATGGAGCATCTCGCGAAACTTCACCAGCACATGGCGCAATTGATCATTTCCGGTCTCGTAGCGCAGACCGATGGTCGCGCTGATCAGCATCCGATCGCATTTCGCCCAGTTGATCAGCTGCATATCTGCGAGGGCGGCGTTGGGAACCGTGATCAGGGTGCGATCGAGCGCCCGGATCTTGGTCGTGCGCACGCCGATGGTTTCGACGGTGCCGGTTTTGTCACCGAAAGAGCAGAAATCCCCGATCCGCACGGGCTGGTCCACGTAGAGCATGATGCCGCCGATCAGGTTTTCGAGAGTCGGGCGAATCGCAAGCGCGACGGCCAAACCGCCAATACCCAGTCCGGCCACAACGCTATAGAGAGGCAGCCCCAGCTCCTGTGCTGCATGACCGATGATCACCACGCTGGCCGCGGTCCCGAGTGTACGGGCACCAATGCGCCAGAGGTGCGCGTCGAAGCTATCTTCCGGGATACCCCGCGCCTGGATGATGCGCTCGAAAATGGCGAGTATGGCCAGCCATAAAAGCCAGACTGCGCCGGCATTGATCAAAATGGTTGCCATATCGACAACCAAGATCGAGAATACGCCAAAAACGGCGATTTGGTAGTTAATGAAATCCTTTAGGCTCCAGACCACCACGAGGATCGCCATTGGCGTCAGGGCACGACGCAGCAGGAAGGCGACCCTATTTTCGGTTTCGCGGCGATTAATCGCACGGTGAAAGAGGAACAGCAGGAGCGTTGCGAGAGCACTAAGGAGGACCACCGCCATGACTTTCCATCTTGGTGTATCCAGCCAGAAGTCGTGCAGACTTTGCGGTACGATTCTGAGCACCGCCGCCGGGATCATCGGTCCGGTAATCTGGGGAATAGCGCGATGCCAGCTAATGATGGGCAAAGACGTTTGCAGAGGCAGATCTTTAATCCCTTGGTAGAAGCGCGGCGCCACCATAACCGTGCTCTCGCTGAACAGAAACTCCCCCACGCGCGCTCCCTTATCGGCCTGGGCGATCCGGATCGGGGTACCGGGGATGCGCCATTTGGCGGGTGACACACCATCGTCGAAGGCCTCTTCGTCAGGAACACTTTCTAGGTTAGGCAATTCGACCCGCCCAAGGATATCGAGCAAATATACAGATGTGTCGGTTCCGATCTCATCGCGAAGCGATTGAGGGACAGAGGACAAGTCTAGCAGCTCGTGGAACTGAGAGTTAATCACGTGCACCTTCTTGGCAAGCTTACGGGATTTGTTCGACCTGTAGGATCGCAAGGTCTGTTCCAGCTCGTCCCTGAGGCGGAGAAACGATTTGAGCGTGGCACGCGGGCTGTCCGTTAGGATGGGTTTGATTGTGGGCTCATCGCTGGCAGCCTGCTGCATCCCCGCGAACATATCATCCCCGTCCGATTTGCTTGCTGTCGTTTCCTGGGCGTGAATGGAAGTCGCGGCGCAGAAAATCAAGACAAGGGCAAGCCACCATCTAAAGGCGGCGGAATAACCAAATTTCAAGTACAAATTAAACACCGTGATCTCCTCTGTGGACCAGTAAAATCATGTTGCTAATATTACGAAAGTGCTGACCTATACTTGAATTGACAAGACTGACAGTCAAGTCAGGACATCGCATGACAGCAGGGAATCTTTTGCGACTGGTTGGGGGCTATCTTTCAATATTTTAAACGGCACAGCACTCTTAATATGCAAATCGCGCTGTGGAAATGCAATTTCGATTCCATTGGCATGAAAGCTGTCCCAAACCGCCATAAGAACCGCGTCCGTGATATTGCCAATCCCATTTTTGAAATCATCGATCCAAACTCGCAATTGTAGATTAACCGTACTGTCACCATATTCCATAACCAGGCATTTTGGTTCGGGGTTCTTTAAAATGCGGTCGATACTGGTGCCTGCGCTTAAGGCCAGCACTTTTGCCTTATTCAAATCTGCCCCATAGGATATGCCGAACGGTATGATAAGGCGTACCAGGTTATTGCCGTAAGATAGATTGTCGATTTTTTGGGTCACAAAGACCTCATTGGGTATGAGCAGCAATGATCCGTTGCGCGTGGCCACCTGAACATAGTTTAAGCCCATTTGCGTAATCCATCCCCAACAGATGCCACCAAAGCTTTCCTCAAAGGTTATCACATCTCCCTGTCGAATGGGTTTGCTGATCAACAGCATTATCCCGCTGATCAGATTAGATCCAATTTTCTGCAGGCCAACACCGATTCCAAGACCGATGGCTCCCCCGGTGACGGCGATGGCTGTCATATGAATGCCAGCTGCTCCTAAAGAGATCAAAATCACCACCATCACCGTTATCGCCCTGACCATCCTAAGCAGCAATGTTCGGTCCGAGGAAGTCAGCTTGGTGGAAGTCATTAACCGGTGTTCAACAAAGCGATCGGCTAGGCCCGCTATTGCATACAACAGAATGAAGATGATAATCGCTTCGATCAACCCCCAAACGGAAATGCTAATTTTACCTAATTCGAGCGTCATGCTGTTAAGCAGGTTAACGGCCGGTTCCCATAATTCAAATATACGCAAAAATAAAACCACCAAGCAGACCACATATACAAAGCGAGACCAGAAAATACTCTTTATGTAAAAAGATGCAAAGCGAATGACTATCAAGGCACCGACAAGGTTGAAGGTCATGAGCAGAACGGTAATCGGAATTGTGAACTTTATGAAAAGTTCCTTAGAGAACCACATAAGCAACAGCCAAAATAAATACGCGAGTAATTGTGCAGACTGGGCCGGCATCAATCCAAAAATTCACATGTGGGCCCCCATTTTCTCCGTGCTCTTGTCAAAGTAGTGATGAAATTTTCGGGCAAAAAGCCAAGCGATCAGAAAACTATCGCCAATGGTGACTATCTGCACAAATCCGATAGGATGAGAAAAATCATCACGGAGCCCTTGAACTAGGGATGTGAAAAGCATCGAAATGTTATGTGCGAACACTAAATTTACACCTCCTGCCATCCTGACGATGTCTTTTTAGCTGGATAAGTCTTGGGTTTAGACTTTTCAAAACCTTGGTTATCTTTCCAGCAAACCAAATATCAGCCGGTCGCAATACATATTGAGAGCATCTTACGAATTGGAATTATTGGCATTATTACCGATACCCTTTGGACATCTCCACGGTGCCAAGAAAGGCCCAATGAATGCAAGATGTGGTCGGTGGTGATAATAATCGCACACAGTGGTTTTTCGGGGCCTTGATAACTACAGGATCGTTGGAGCTATACGTAACACCCCGGTTGCAGCGGCGGCGCGAAGGACCGTCCACTGCAACCGGATGATAGCTGGCCAATCCAAATCACTTGACTTTCTGTACTCCCGGAATCTTCCATAAGCCGTCGATGATGGATGGCGGCGTTTCCTTTGGCCAGTAAAGGCGGAGCATCAGAATGAATTTCCCTGTTGGCGCGGGGAGCCAGTTGGATTCTTTATCAGGACCAGGATGTTCGTTTTGCAGATACAGATCCACCGATCCATCCGCGCTTTTTTTGAGGTCGTTGCGTGCGCTCAGCGTGTAGCGGTTCAGCGGGTTGTCCACGAAAAAGTACTCCGCGTTGTACATTGTCAGCGACCAGAAACCATCAACCGGCGGCATTTGGCCCTTGTCGAAGTGCATCACATATTTGTTCGGCGCTTCGTGATGCTTGCTCTGCCCATGCAAGTCCGTTATCACGTATTCGGTTGTCCCTTCGTAGGCCTTGCCTTCTGAGTCCTCTTGCGAAGTTGGATACACCGCATCCTGTGGGCGGTTGGCACCGAGGCCAATGGCGGTGACCAGCGCCCGTTGAGTATAGTCTGTACCGTAGAGGCCGGTCTTGGTCGTGAAGAGCCAGCCGTTCTCGACTCTTCCAGCCATCTTGAAGTGTGCCATGATGGCCTCAAAGCCAGCCTTGGGAACATCTTGCAGTGCTTTCTGCACTTGAGGGTCGAGTTTTCCGAAGTCGAACGATTGTCCGGGAACGATACCGAGTAGAGCCATTCTCTCGAGAATCGGGGCGTCGGCCTTGGCGGGCGGGTTGTCCTTCATGAGCCTAGCCAGCAGATTGAAATAGGCGGCGCTACTCATGGAGTTCACTTGATCACGTACCGCGGTCTTCATGTCAATGTTCGGGTCCACTTTTCCTGGCGGCGGGGTGTAGGGCTTTCCGTAAGAGCTCAGCGGTACCACGGAGATAGCATCCTGCATCTTGTGTACCGCCGCGTAGTCCTCCGGTGTGCCAGTGCAGTAGATACGCCCCAGCAGCCACACGATGCTGGTAGGTGAGTTGTACTCCCTTACACCCTCCGGAAGTTTGCCCTTCCAGCCGGGGCCGGTGATAGCGTATTTCTGTGGGCCGGTGCCGGTGGTGCGCTTGCCGGGCACCTGAAACACATCGGTCCAGCCATCCAGCATCGGAAAGAGGTAATAACGGTCGTCCGCGTCGGGCAGACTCAGGACCCAAGGTTCCTTGCCAACGTCGAGCCAAGCCGTGGTGTAAAGGGTATCCGCGTTCGGCGCGGTGACGTCCTTGAAGGCGGCGGTCGGATACGAGCGTATTCGGAGCAGATGTCCCATGGGTCCTCGCGTGCCTTCAGGCTCACGGACGTTGGTCATCACACGCCGGGTCATCTCCATGGTAATCAGCGGGTAGCCATAAATATAGGCGTCTTCAGCTATCTGCTGCGCTTCCTGTACAGAGACCTTGTTTGTGGCTTTGGCATGGACTGTCATAAACACTGAGCATATGAGTAATGCAAGTGCCCAAGTGAATACTTTGAGTGTTTTGGTTTTCATGATTTTGTCCTTTTCCTTTCTATGATGTGTTGGTCGGTGATAGGTCAGCTAATCGCGAATCGCTAAAGGGTTTCCATGGTTCTTCAAAGCGACTTCGCTTCTACGAATCCAATTCTCCGGCCCGTCAAAGCAAGACTTAGATTAAGGCTCATCCAGCGGAGGTAGAGGTCTTAGAGAAGATGCTCTTGCGAAATGCTTGCCAGAAGTGATACGAGAGGCGAATGGTGAGGTAACTTATCAGAAATGTTCAAGTTGTTTGGAGAAGCTCAATGAAAAGGCAGGGGAAATAAAGCATCATTTCTGCCGAAATCTCGGCAGAAGGCCTTCATTTCGGCATTAATGGTTGGGACGGATGATGCCAAGTCTCTTCATCAAGGACTGGAGGGTTGTTCGTTTGATGCCGAGGATTTCTGCGGCTCCACCCTTGCCCGCAATTCGCCAGTTCGTCTTCTCCAGCACGTTCAGGAGGTGACTTCGCTCGATGTTCGCAAGGTTGGAGGTCTCAGCAGTTTCGGAAGATGCGACTTGAGGTATGGTCACGACAAGTGTTTTGCCGCTGCTCACAATCATGCCGTATTCGAGCACATTTCTCAGTTCCCTGACGTTGCCGGGCCAGGAATACTGCTGCAGGGCTTCCATGGTCTTCCTGGGGATGCTTTCGATTCGCTTCCCTATTTTCTTTTCAAACTCCTTGATGAACGCCCAGACCAGCAGCGGAATATCCTCAGGCCTTTCTCGAAGAGGCGGAATCGAGATGGGAAACACATTGAGTCGGTAGTAAAGGTCTTTTCTGAACTTTTCCTCCCTCACATCCTGTCCAATGTCCCGATTGGTGGCCGCGATAATGCGCACGTTCACGTGCACAGTCTTCGTCGACCCCAACCGCTCGAACTTTCCTTCCTCGAGGACCCGCAGCAGTTTGCTCTGCAACTCAAGAGGAAGCTCGCCGATCTCGTCGAGAAAGAGGGTGGACCCGTCGGCAACCTCAAACCGGCCGACCATTCTGGTCAGAGCGCCCGTGTAAGCCCCTCTTTCCCGACCAAAGAGTTCGCTTTCGATGAGCGTAGGCGGCAGGGAGGCGCAGTTGACAGTGATCATGGGTCGATCTTTTCGCGCACTCATCTTGTGGATTGCTCTTGCCAGCAGTTCTTTGCCCGTGCCCGTCTCACCCGTTATGAGCACTGTGGAGTCTGTCCCCGCCACCTGCTCCGCCTGAGCCAGAATCCTTTTCATCACAGGACTCTGGCCTACGATCTCCGTATGCTCACCCAGAAGTTTGATCTCTTCCTGCAGATAAATGTTCTCGTTTTCGAGCCGTTGTTTTAGGTTTTCAATCTCACGCAGGTTTTTCCGGAGTTGCTCCTCCATCTGTTTGCGTTCCATGGCATTGACAAACACCTCTGTGACAAGCAGAAACCGTTGGACCAGTTCTTCCGGCCAGACTCGCTCTGCGCGGGTCGCCACAAGGGCGCAGGAGCCCAAGGTCTTACCCCTGCTTATCAAGGGTACGGAGAGAACCGATTTCATGCTTTTGTGAAGGCAAATCCGGCGCTCCTTTTCCGCTTCAGGCGGCAAATCCCCTACCCGGCTAAAGACCACCGGGTTCCCCTGGATCAATTGCTCCAGGTACCAGGGCATTTGCTCCTTGGATAGGGTTTCAGGGGCGGGTTCGGCCCCTGGCGTAACATATTCAAAGGCGCCCACAAGCAGAGTTCTATCCTTGGAAAATAATCCGATGGTGCATCGGTCCGCCTTGAAGAACTCGGTAATAGAGCTGAGCCCCCTGCTAATTTCACTGTCAACCTCCTTGGGCGGAAGGTTCACAAAGCCGGCGGACAGATCGGAGATCAAGCGTTCGAACTGCAGACGCTCCTCAATCTCAAGCCTGTTCTGCTTGCGCTCCAGGGTGTTCACGAAGATCTCCCCGAGAAGCTGAAGCCCCGGGAAAAGCTCCTCAGGCCATACCCGCTCACTGTGAACAGAATTGATGGCAATGATGTGATCAACGAGCTTGCCGGTGGCGATTGGAATGACCAGGTTTGATCTTATCCCCCATTCGCTCCAGGTTTTCTTGTCGATATTCGCCTCCGCGGGGACATCTTCGCGGCTCGAAAAAACCACCACCTCGCGCTTTCGGACCAGCTTATCGTACGCCCACGGATTGATCGATCTAGGCAATTTCACTCCCACAGGGACAGGCGGCACATCCTTGCTATAAGCGACATGAGAGATGAACCATGAGGTTTCACTTGGCAAGGCCCGGATCAGCCCGACGCGGTCGACCTGGAAAAATTCGAGAATCTGTCTCAGTCCATGCTCGATCTCAGCGTCCACCCGATCAGGATGAATGCTCACGAACCTGGCCGAAAGATCCGAAAGCAACCGCTCGAACTCCAGGCGCTCTTGCACGGCCTCCTCAGCGAGCTTGTGCTCTGTGACGTCCCGCGCCACCGCATAAATCAGGTTGCCGGCCGGGGCTGCAGCCCATTCAAGCCAGCGGTACGTGCCGTCTTTGCACCGGTAGCGATTTTCGAAAGAGATCAGTTTCTGCTGGGACGCCAGGGTGGAGACAGCCTGACGAGTTTTCTCCAAATCGCCAGGGTGCACGAAGTCAAAGAACCTCTTGGCCAGGAGCTCTTCCCGGGCGTGACCAAGCGTTCTCTCCCAGGAGGGGTTGAGGCGCAGGAAATAGCCGTCGGTGTTCGCGATACACAACATGTCCAGGGAAATATTGAAGAATTGATCCAGTTCCTCTGTCTTCTGATGGAGCGATTTCTCGGCCGATTTCCTCCTCCGCCTGTGCATCAGTAGCCCCGCGATCAGAAAGGATTGAGCAAAGATAAAGGCCAGGGCACCGATGATGTAATACTTGAAGTCCCAGAAGGTGATCTCCTTATTGATGACGATGCTCCCCTCAGGTAAATCGCCCTCGTCCAGATTCCAGTGCCTGAGTTGCCGCCAATCGAACATGCTCAACTGGGGCACGTCCAGCACGACTGGGGTATTATCCGCATATTCGGATCCTCTAAGTATATCCAGCGCCATTTCGCCTGCCTTGGTGCCGATGTACTCGAAACTGAGCAGGGAGCCTCCCACGATGCCGTGGCCGAGCAGGGTGTCCAGGAATCCGAAAACCGGCGCCTTGGAGACTCGGGCGAGCTGTCGGCTTATCTCCACCGTGGTTTGGTATTTTCCGGTCACGTCTTTGCCGAAGGAGGTGGCGAAGACGATGCTGTCTGAAGGAGCGCCGGATACCCTGGCCAGGATTTTCTCCGGGGGCAGGTCGCTCAAGAACCGAAATTCCAATTGGCCTCCCCAAGTCTTGAAATCCTGACGCGCCAAGTCTTCCAACCATCTGTCCAAAGTATGGGTTCCGCTCACGACATAAACGCGTTTTGCTTTGGGGACCAACTTCAGCGCGATCTCCAGCGTTCGCTTGAGATCCGGAATGACTGAATGAACAATGATTCGGCGCCCCATTTCCGGCGGCTTAAATCCCTGTGGCAGGTAGAGGGCCAGAACAGGGACATCGGGGAAGATCGTCTGACCCTCGTCAAGCAGGAAGTTCAGGCCCTCTGGGTACAAAGTGATGATGAAGTCGATCTTGCGCTGGCTGTAGCGCTGTCGCATCAACTCCACCATAAGCTTTCGGTTTTCGGCGCCGAAATTACGCACCAGGTCCAGGTGCTCATAGAACTGGTTTCTGATGCCGATCCCGCCGGATTGGAGCGCGGCGGACAGCCCTTGATTGGTTTTTTCGAAAGCGGGCACGTTGGATTCGAAGGCATTCAAGATGAGGACGTTTTTTTCGCCCAGCGGGTTTCGAGGCTGACTTTGAGCATGGGCCATACCGGAAACAGGTCCAAAGGCGAGGAGGATGAAAAAAAAGAGGATGTGATACAAGATCATCCGTCTAATTCGGCTAGCAAGCGGCATCGCTGTCTCCGTATCCGCAGAGGGGAAAGGAACCGTTAGTACTTGGCCCAAGTTTTTTTCGACATCGAAATCCTATCCGAACCGATCCGAGTGGGGCCCCGTTCGGATCAGGCAAAGTTCGCTACCTTCGATACGATAAATCAATAGCCAATCGGCTTCGATATGGCACTCACGGCATTCCTTCAGGGTCCCTTTGAGTTGGTGATCTCTGGTGCGAGCAGGCAATGGTTGAGCGTCGACAAGACGTTCAATAATCTCCTTCAGTTTGCCCATGTCCTTCCCACGCTTTAGCAAGCGATTCACGTCTCTCTTGAACTGGGTGTCTCGCCTTATCGAGCGCATTGGATCAGATCCCCAGGTCCTTGAAGAGTTCCTTCGAAGTCGAAAATCTTTTCCCCTTGCCCGCTCTAGAGTTCCTGATCGCCTTCATGGTTCTTTCGTTAGGCACCTGAAGGTCAAAAGGCAGCCCGCGCTGGGCTACAACTTGCCTGTAGAAAAGCTCTACCGAATTTGAGACCGACAGTCCTAATTCTTTCAGTATGGCTTCGGCCTCCTGCTTCACTTCGGGATCGATCAGTGCCCTTGCCGTGGCTGTTTTTCTCGTTCCCACAGTATTTCTCCCTTCCTCACTCCATGCATAGCATATTATATGCCATCATCTTCAACTGTCAAGGCCATCCTGGATGCAGTTCCCCACGATGAGCAAGTGCCCATGCTTGGCCCGGACGGCTTTCCACTGAGATTCTTCTTTGCACCCTCGAACTTTCTTCCCCCCAGGTGGATTGAATTCCGATACCGCGCTTCGGAATCTTAATCTTCTCCCCGACATTGACAGAAACGGCTATCCAAGGTATGCATTGGCGACTTCCGAGGAATCGCTTCAAAGAACACCTTATGCACCAGCAGGACGACATGCCGAACAGGCCAAGACTTTTTCAGCGCATCCGCTACTCTATTTTTCCGGGCAGCCTGAAAGCGGAGAAGGCCCGGGAGGGGTATCGCAGGCTCTTCAACAGCCTGATCCTTCATTTTCGACCCAGGACCGTTCCAGAGGAGACTCTTCGATGGACGCTCACGTGGGGGCTGGGGGGCATGGCCGTTGTACTGGTTTGCATGCTTCTGGGCACGGGTGTGCTCCTGAAGTTTGTTTACCAGCCCTTTCCGGACAAGGCCTACGAGTCCATCCTCTATTTGCAGAGGGATGTCCTTTTCGGCCGGCTGATCAGAAACATTCACCACTGGAGTGCGAACGCCCTCATCCTTGCGGGCTTTCTGCACCTTTTGCGTGTGTTCTTTACAGGTGCCTTTCACGCGCCGCGCCAGTTCAACTGGGTCATCGGAGTAGCTCTATTTCTCGGCATTCTTCTCTCCAACTTCACGGGGTACCTGTTGCCCTGGGACCAGCTTGCTTTCTGGGCGATCACCATCTGCACCGGCATGCTGGAATACATTCCCGGAATCGGGCTCCGGCTCCAAGCACTGATTCAGGGCGGGACTGAGGTCGGACCAGGCACCCTGTCCAACTTTTACGCCATCCACACGGCCATCCTTCCAGCGTCCCTCCTGATCCTCATGCCCTTTCACTTCTGGCGCATCCGCAAGGTTGGAGGATTGGTCATCCCGAGACCCCCAGGGCAAGGCTCAGGAGGACAAGGCCGAACGGTTCCGGCTATACCCAATCTGCTCCTGCGGGAGGTGGTGGTGGCCCTGGTGCTCCTGGCTTTGATGCTGGTTTTTTCTATGCTCTTCAACGCCCCGCTGGGAAGCGAGGCCAATCCCGGTCTCAGCCCGAATCCGACCAAAGCCCCCTGGTACTTCATGGGGATCCAGGAGATGCTCCTGCATTTTCACCCGACCTTTGCGCTCTTCATCATCCCGGTTCTCATGCTCATTGCGCTGTTTGCGCTTCCCTACATCGATTACGAGCTGAACACGGCAGGCGTGTGGTTTGCTTCAATAAAGGGACGACGCATGGCATTGATTGCCGGCCTGGCTGCCCTGATAGGGACACCCCTTGCCATTCTGGCCGACGAGTACCTGATCGAGGTCGCAGCGCGCCTGCCGGCCATCCCCGGGTGGATCACGAACGGGTTGGTTCCTATTGCGCTGATCTTGGCTGCGATAACGTCCTTTTACGTTTTCATGCAGCGGAAATATACGGCCAGCAACACCGAGGCAGTCCAAATGGTGTTTGTGCTCCTCCTGGCGGCTTTCCTTGTCTTGACGGTCACCGGGATATGGTTCAGGGGAGAAGGCATGAAGCTCATGTGGCCGTGGGCCATAGGCACACCGGGGTAATGGGGGAAAAATTCGAAATCCGAAGCACCCGCCTATGCGCGGCCGCTTCGGCGGGGCAGGAAAAATCGGAAGTGTTGATCGCAAGTCTGGGGTAGGATGTCGCAGCGTTCACCCCCTTAGACAGGCTCAGGACAGGCTTCGATACCTCAGGGCGAACGATCAGAGGTGATCTTGAGGCGGTATGTTTCCGTTCGTGGTGAGGTATCGAACCACGAACGGACGTGATGTTTTCGGCTGATCTTTCGCAGGGCTGCGATAAGGAAGGTTTATGACTAGAGAAAGAAAGAATGATCCTCCAGTTGCGGATTCTTCGCGACGGAGTTTCTTGAACAAGCTTTGGATCGTTCTGGGCGGGCTTGCTTTCGTAGAGGTGGCTGCTCTGGTCCTGGGATTCTTCCAGCCCCGAAAGAGAGGGGAAAAAGAAGGCGACGCTGTGGGGATGGTGGAGGCGGGATCGGTGGACAAGTTCCCGCTGAACTCCGTGACGGCTTTCGTAAGAGGCAGGTTTTACCTGGCCCGGCTGGAGGATGGGGGATTTCTAGCCCTGTCGCGTAAGTGTACGCACCTGGGGTGCACGGTGCCATGGGTATCAAAGGAGATGAAGTTCGTGTGCCCCTGCCATTCGTCGGTCTACGACATCCGGGGCGAGGTGGTGAGCGCGCCCGCTCCCCGGCCGCTTGATCTCCATCACGTGTTTATCGAGAACAACATCGTGAAGGTGGACACAAGCAGAGTCATCAAACGTAGCGACTTTCGTGCAGAGCAGGTGGTCTATGCATAGAAAATATGAGGACACGGATGAACACGGATCAACGCAGATCGTGTGTGTATTTTAAACCAAAAGAAATATCCGTGTTTATCGGCGTTCATCTGTGTCCCATTGGCTGTTAATGGAAATGAGAAGCTGGAAAATCGCAGGATTCCTCGCAACCCTCGTGATCGTTCTCTCGATCCCGATCTACTATCTCCGGATCGAGAGGGAAGACCTAACGGGAGAGGGGAGGGAAGAGAAGCGTCCCGCCACGTTTGCCGGCACTCTGAAGTGCAAGGAGTGTCACCAGAAGGAATATGACAAGTGGTTCAACTCCAACCATGACCACGCCATGGAAGCGGCCGATGAAAAAACGGTTCTCGGCGATTTCAACAACGCCGTTTTTCAGGCCCATGGGGTCACATCCCGTTTCTACAAGAAGGACGGGAATTTCTTCGTCCACACTCAAGGGCCGGAAGGCAAGATGGGCGACTTCGAAGTTTCCTACACCTTCGGCTGGTTCCCGCTCCAGCAGTATCTTATCCCCTTTCCCGGCGGCCGCCTGCAATGCCTTCCCATCGCCTGGGATGTGAGAGAGAAGCGATGGTACCACCTGTATCCACAGGAGCCCGTGGAGCCGAAGGACTGGCTTTACTGGACCAATGCCGGACAGAACTGGAACGGCATGTGCGCGGAATGTCACTCCACGAACCTGAAAAAAAACTATGACGTTCAGACCGGCACGTACAAGACCACGTGGTCGGACATCGATGTGGGCTGTGAAGCCTGTCACGGACCGGGTTCGCGCCACGTGCAGTGGGCCGAGATGCCGGACATGGCCAGACCTAAGGTGGAGAACCATGACCTTGTTGTCAAAACATCCGGGATCGGTTCACGGAAGCTGGTGGAACTCTGTGCCCCGTGCCACTCGCGTCGCGCCAGCCTGGGCGATTACACCCATGCAGAAGCGGATCTGCTGGACAGCATGCTCCCCAGCCTGCTCACCGAAGAGCTCTATTTTCCTGACGGCCAGATCCTGGAGGAGGTCTATGTTTACGGCTCCTTCACCCAGAGCAAGATGTACCACCGGGATGTGCGGTGCAGCGATTGCCACGATGTCCACGGCCTCAAGGTGATCAAGGAAGGAAATGCGCTCTGCCTCCAGTGTCACCGCGCCTCTGAATATGATTCCAGGGAACACCACTTTCACAAGCAGAAAGGGGAGAAGGGGGATCCCGTCAAGTCGGCCGACGGCAGGGTGCTCTTCGAGGTGGGCACCGGCGCCGAGTGCGTCCAGTGCCACATGCCGGGGCGCACCTACATGGGGATTCATTACCGCCTGGATCACAGCCTTCGCATCCCGAGGCCCGATTTGAGCGCAAAGATGAGCACGCCCAATGCCTGCAACCGCTGCCACGTCGACAAACCCATTCAGTGGTCCGTGGACGCCATGAACAAGTGGTACGGCCCGGGCACCAGGCCGCACTACGGCACCGTGATCGAAGAGGGGCGCAAGCGGCACCCGGGGGCGAAGGGAGATCTCATCCGCCTGGCCGCGGACCCCCTGTATCCCGTCATTGTCCGGTCCACGGCCCTGTTCTTGCTCACAGCCTATCCCGGGGAGGACACCACTCGAGCCTTTGAGCTGGCCCTGATGGACGATGAAGCCCTGATCCGTCGAACCGCGGTGCAGAGCATCTCTCTATCCGGCGCAAGAAGACAGACCGAGCTCATTGCACCGCTTCTTTACGACCCTGTTGCAGCCGCGCGCATGGAAGCGGCGAGCGCGCTCGCGGGCGAGCCCTCCAAAAGTTTGAGCCCTGATCAGTGGAAGGTGTTTCAGAAGGCTTTGCAGGAATACATCGGGTCCATGGAATACTCCGGCGACTTCGCTTTCGGTCGCTATAACCTGGCCAATCTCTACACCGCGCTCAACCGCCCTGAGGAGGCAGTCCGGAACTACGAGGCAGCCCTGAAAATCGACGATCTTTTTTACCCGGCCAAGGTCAACCTGGCCATGCTGTACAATACACAGGGTCGGAACGACGAGGCCGAGAAACTGCTGAAGGAGGTGCTAAAGGCCTACCCACAGATGTATGATGTGGCCTATTCCCTGGGGTTGCTTCTTGCAGAGAAAAGGCAGTATGAAGAGGCGGCGGTGTATCTTCGAAGGGCCGCGAAAGGAATGCCCGAGCGCGCTCGCATTCATTACAACCTCGGGTTGCTGCTCCAGGTTTTGCAGAAGGAGGCGGAGGCCGAGCTGGCGCTCCGGGAAGCGCTCAAATTGGAGCCGGATACCCTGGACTTCATGTACGCTCTTGCTGATTTCTATGTGAAGAGGGGAAACCCTACCCAGGCAAGGGCCCTCGCGGAACAAATGGTTTCCAAACACCCGGACCAGCGAATCGGGCATGAATTATTGCGGTATCTTGAGAGGCTTACAAAGCCTTAAAGCCGCAATAGAGGCTGTCCGGTAACCCCTCAACCAATCAGGCGGAAAGGTCATTGCGAGGGAGTGTAACGACCGAAGCAATCTCCTAGACACCTGCCATCCGGGAGATTGCCACGCTCCCCCGGATCGAGTCCGGGGGAGCTCGCAATGACGGCACGGGGCGAAGAAGAGGAAAGGGTTTTTCGCTTGGCGGACAGCCTCTCGATTTTCCTTATAATAAGGAGGGAGGTCGGAAGATCCAGAAGGCTTAGGGGGCTATGACAGCCAAGAACTTCATAGGAGTTGAACAAAACTGAAGCCAAACAGCAAAAAACCTGAAAAACCTCAAAAGCCAAAAGTCAATCCCCCGGCCATCGCGGGTTTTCTCCTTCCCTTTTTCGCGGCAGCCCTGGTCTCCGCGTGTGTTCTGTACGGCGGAGGAAACGTGGCTTCCCTGTTTTACAAGGCGGTTTTCTTTGTCTTCACCCCGCTCATTCTTGCTGCAGGGCTCTATGCGAGCCTTCGCGCCATCCCTCTCATTCCAGAGAGGGGGGATAAGGACTATGCCTATTCCGGCCTGGTCCTCAATCTCTTCTTTATCCTGCTCTACCTCTCTTCTTTGATCTACGCCCTCATCCGGTTCAGCGCTTGAGACTTCCCACTCGGAAAACAAAGAGATTGCCACGGCGCTTCGCGCCTCGCAATGAAATCTGCCCTGGCAGATTTCATTTCCCTTGACAAATCGGCCCCAGAGGCAGTAAAGTGTCACAAAGTGCAGTGAAGTGGCATAAAGTGCCAAGAGAGATCATGTTTAGAGGCCGATCAAAACATACATTGGACGAAAAAGGGCGACTTGCCATCCCGACGCGCTTCAGGGAAACGCTCAAGGCGAGGGGAGACAGTTGTCTTGTCCTGACAAACCATTTCAACTGCTTGTGGGCCTTTGCCCGCGACGACTGGAAGATCATCGAAGAGGAAGCGGCCAAGCTGCCCAAAATGGATGCCAAGGTCCACACCTATCTTCGATACTTCATCTCAGGGGCCCAGGAGTGCTTTGTTAAACAGGGAAGAATCACGATCCCGCCTGATCTGCGCGAGATATGCAGCCTCAAGAAAGAGGTTGTTCTGGTAGGGGGCCTGAAGCTCTTTGAGATTTGGGACAGAGAAAAGTGGGAACAGGAATTTGAGAAAGCCAAGAACGATTTTCCAGAGGTCAGCCAGACTCTTTCCGGGCTCGGCTTCTGAGGCCGGCGGCATTGCCTTACCCTCACCGGCCTGTGATGGTGAACGAGGTGGTGGAGCGCCTGGTGACATTCCCGGACGGCGCCTACGTGGACGGCACAGTCGGAACCGGAGGACACAGTGAAGCCATCTGCAGGCGGATTTCGTCGAAGGCTTTGCTCATCGGCCTGGACCGGGATGAAGAAGCCATCCGGATTTCGAGAACCAGGCTCTCCTCCCTGGGAAAAAGAGTCCACCTGCTCAAGGCGAGCTATGTCCAGATCGATCACGTGATCGAAAGCCTGGGCGTCGAAAAGGTGAACGGTGTTCTCCTGGATTTAGGGATGTCCACCTACCAGCTTGAAGGGTCCGGGAGGGGCTTCAGCTTCAGCCGTGATGAACCCCTTGACATGCGGATGGATCCGGATGAGGGGACCACGGCCCGGGAGCTGGTCAACAGCCTTCCGGCCAAAGAGATCGAGAGCATCCTGAGGTCTTATGGTGAAGAGAGGCGGGCCAGGGCCATTTCCAGGGCAATCGAAAGAGAGCGCAGAAGAGCACCTATCGTTTCTTCCCTCCAACTGGCGAACTTGGTGGAGTCGGTGGTCCCGAGATCAGGAGGGCGGCACCCCGCGACCCGAACATTCCAGGCCCTGAGAATCGCCGTTAACAAAGAACTTGATCACCTCTACGCATTTTTGGAAAAGATTCCCCCTCTCCTTGTCGAGGGGGGGCGTCTCGTCGTCCTGTCTTATCATTCTCTCGAAGACAGGGCGGTCAAGCGTGCGATGACTGACTGGGAGCGCGGCTGCACGTGCCCGCGAGAGTTTCCGGAATGCCGGTGCGGGAAGGTTCCCCTGTTCAGGAGAGTCCACAAGAAGGGAATCAGGCCCGGGCCGGCGGAAAAGGAAGACAACCCCCGGGCCCGAAGCGCCATTCTCAGAACGGCAGAAAGGATCTGAAGCCATGATCAGAGTGATCAGAGTGTCGGAAATCGAAAAGAAGAGGAATTCAGGGACGGGCATCCGGGTGCGGAACACGAAAATCAGGAAGGGACGCTTTCAATTCACTCCCCGACAGATCCTGCTTGTGTCGCTCATGCTCTTCATCTTCATGGGAAGCGGCATCGGGTATGTCTGGTCCAATTTCGAAGGCACCCAGATCGGGTATGATTTGAGCCGTCTTAAACACGATGAGTTGCGTCTCAAAGACCTGAACAAGAAACTGAGACTGGAACTGGCTACCTTGAAGTCACCTCAATACCTCGAGGAGGCGGCACGCTCCTTTGGGCTCAAGGCCCCGTCTCCTGCACAGATCGTCATTTTGCCATGAAGGTCACGGAAAAGAAATGGATCCGATTCAGAATCTACCTGGTCGCGGCTTTCTTCATCGGCGGTTTCGGGGTCATTCTTGCCAGGGCTTATCAGCTCCAGGTCCTGCAAAAAGACAAGCTGACCTCCATAGCCGAGTCAGGCTACAGGGGGGTCGTAAAGCTTCCGCCCAAACGGGGAACGATCTATGACAGGGAAGGGCACGAGCTGGCTGTGACCGTTGAGGTGGAATCCATCTATGCCCATCCGGGTCAGGTGCAAAACAAAATCCCGGCGGCCAGAGAGCTGGCCCGTGCTTTGGGGACCAAGGAACGGGCCGTCGTGGACATTCTGAAAAGTGAACGCCCTTTTGTCTGGCTGGAACGGAAAACGACCCCTGACAGGGTAAGGAAAACCAGGGCACTGAACATCGAGGGCGTGGGGTTTACCACCGAGGCGCGCAGGTATTACCCGGGCAAGGAAATTGCCGGCCACGTCCTGGGGTTTGCCGGAGAGGACAACCAGGGCCTGGAGGGCCTGGAAAAGAAGTACGATTCTCTTCTCAGGGGTCCGGAGTACACCCTCGTCCAGATGCAGGACGCCCTGGGAAGGCCATTTTCCATCAGCAGGCCGGACCCTGAGGACCAGGAGATCAGAGACCTGGTGCTCACCATCGACAAGGACATCCAGTATGCGGCCGAACAGGCGCTCAGAAAGGCCGTGGAAGGAACAAGGGCCAAGAGCGGCCATTGCATCATTGTCGACCCGGAGACGGGAGAAGTGCTTGCCATGGCCGTCGTTCCTCTGTTCAATCCCAATGTTTTCCGGGACCACCAGCCTTTCCAATGGCGAAACCGCGCCGTGACGGACACCTACGAACCGGGTTCCACGATCAAGGCTTATCTCGTGGCCGCGGCCCTGGACTCGGGGCTCGTTTCCCCTGAGACCAAGTTCTTTTGTGAGAACGGGGAATATAAGGTGGGAAACAACACCATTCACGACCATGACCGCAAGGGTCACGGTTTCCTGACCGTGAGTGAGATCGTCTCGTTGTCGAGCAATATCGGAGCCGTGAAAATCGGCGAGAGAATCGGGTACAAGCGTTTTACCGATTACCTGAAGCGCTTCGGCTTCACTGAAAAAACAGGGATCGACCTCCCCGGTGAAAGGGAGGGTTTTGTCAGACCGGTCAAGGAAGCCAAGGAGATCGACAAGGTCACCACCTATTTCGGCCAGGGGTTGGCGGCGAGTTCTCTCCACCTGGTGATGGCCATGGCGGCGATTGCCAACGGGGGCAAGCTCATGAGGCCTTACGTGGTGAAGGAGGTGAAAGACCTCCAAGGGAGGGTGATCGAGAAAACAGAACCCCGCCTTGTCAGAAAGGTTCTCTCTCCGGAGGCCGCGGCTGTTACGGCCCGTATTCTGGAAGGCGTGGTGGACGAAAAGGGAACCGGTTCTCTTGCGGCCATCAGCGGATACCGGATTGCCGGAAAAACTGGGACCTCCCAAAAGGTCGATCCAAGAACGAGGAGATACTCCAACAAGAACTATGTGACGCTCTTCGTCGGTTTTGCGCCTGCGGACAAGCCGAGGATGGTCATGCTGGTGGCGGTGGATGAGCCGGAGACCAAGAAATACGGGGGCTTGGCGGCCGCCCCGGTGTTCAAAGAGGTGGGCGCCTGGGCCATGAACCATTTGCGGGTCAATCCCGACCCGACGCTGCTGGTCAAGAATCCTCAGGAGGATGATCGGGAGAAGAAGGGATCTATCCACGTGGAAGTGAGCCAGGAAGGCCCCGGCCTCCTGCCGGATTTCAAAGGACGGTCCATGCGGGATGTCCTGAAAACAGCGAGATCCCTGGGCCTGGAGGTTATTCCGGAGGGTACGGGCCTTGCCTTTACTCAGAAGCCCGAGCCGGGAATCCCCCTGGACAAGATCACCCAGGTCAGGGTGGGTTTCAGGCCCCCTTCTTAAGGCCTGCGGAGGACCGAAACCATGAAACTGGGCCGCATCCTGGAAGGGATAGATCACGATGAATTTCTCGGCAACCCGGACGATGAAATCAGGGGAGTGGTCTATGATTCGCGGCTGGCAGGCCCGGGGTATCTTTTTGTCGCCCTTCGCGGCCACAGGGAAGACGGCCACCGCTACATTCGGGACGCGGTCGAGCGAGGGGCGTCGGCCGTGGCGGCTGAAGCAATCGAGGGTATTCCCGAAGGCGTCGCCAGGGTGCGGGTTTCCGAAGCAAGGAGAGCGCTTTCAAAGATCGCTCTCCGGTTCTACGAAAACCCCTTCCAGGGGCTCACCATGATCGGTGTCACAGGGACAAACGGGAAGACGACGACCACCTATCTCCTGGAATCCATGCTGAAGGCCGCGGGGGCGAACCCGGGAGTCCTGGGGACCATCAACTACCGCTTTGGAGGGAAAATTCTTCCGGCCCCGGTCACGACGCCCGAGTCCCTGGATATCGTGCGCCTCGTCAGGGAAATGGCTGATGAAGGGGTCACCCACGTGATCATGGAAGTGTCGTCCCATGCCCTCGACCAAGGAAGAACGCAGGACGTCCCTTTCAAGGTGGCTGTGTTCACCAACCTGTCCAGGGATCACCTGGACTACCACCAGACCATGGAGGCGTACTTCATGGCCAAGAGCCGCCTGTTTTCCGCTCTCTCGGAACATCGCTCACCGGATGGATCGACCGCGGTGATCAACGTCGACGACCCCAGGGGCAAAGAACTCCTTTCCATGACCGGGGCTGCCGTGGTGACCTACGGTTCGGACAGAAAATGCCACGTGAGAGCGAGCGCATTGCACGCGGAAAGAACCGGCTTGACCTTCAGGCTCAGCACGCCGGCCGGGGAGAAGGAAATCCACTCGTCCCTCCTGGGCGATTACAATGTGTACAACATCATGGCGGCATCGGCTGCGGCCACGGTGCTGGGGCTCTCCCTCGACGCGGCGGCTGAAGGGGTTGAAGCCTTGAAGACGATTCCGGGAAGGCTTGAACCCGTGCGGAACCCGGCAGGATTGCTGATCGTGGTGGACTACGCCCACACCCCCGACGCGCTGTCAAAGAGCCTGCAGGCTCTCAGGCCCCACGTGCCGGGAAGGATCATCACGGTTTTCGGATGCGGCGGCGACCGGGACAAGGGCAAGCGATTCGACATGGGGCTCGTGGCCGGCAAAGGGAGCGAAGTGGTTTTCATCACCTCGGACAATCCTCGAAGCGAAGATCCCCTGTCCATCATCGAGGCCGCTGAAAAGGGCGTTATTGAATCGGGCCTGGAGAAAAAAGAACGGCCCTGTGACGGCCTGTCCCTGCGAGGAGCCTACTTCAAGGAGGTTGATCGAAGACGGGCCATAGCCATGGCCATAGGGCTGGCCTCCCGGGAAGATCTCGTCTTCATTGCCGGCAAAGGGCATGAGGATTACCAGATCATCGGCACCGAGAGAAGACACTTCAGCGATCAGGAAGAAGCCGCCCTGGCCGCGGAGGCGCGGGCATGAGCGCCAGGTGGGGAGAGATCGCGGCAGGCGACATCCTGGCCTCCGTGCGAGGGGATCTGCTGCGGGGCTCGGGGGCGAAACGCTTCAAAGGCTTCAGCGCAGACTCGAGAAGCATCACGGAGGGTTGTCTCTTCTGGGCTCTCGAGGGAGAGCGATTCGACGGCCACGATTTTGTGTCCCAGGCGATCGAGAAGGGTGCGGGAGGCGCGGTGGTTCAAAAGGGCTTGGACCTCGACCTCCCGCCAGACCGGGACATTGCGATCATCGCTGTCGGAGATACGCTCACGGCTCTGGGGGACTTCGCATCGTGGTGGAGACATGAGCACCGGAGCCGGGTGGTCGGGATCACGGGCAGCGCCGGCAAGACCAGCACCAAAGAGATGGCGGCGGCCGTTCTGGGCCTGAGAGGCGCGACACTCAAGAACGAGGGTAACTTCAACAACCTGATCGGCCTGCCTGTCACGCTCCTGCTCCTGGAAGAGAAGCATCGGTTCGCGGTCCTGGAGATGGGAATGAATCATCCGGGCGAGATTGCACGCCTCACGGAGATCGCCGATCCGGAGATCGGAGTGATCACCAATGTGGCAAGGGCTCACCTCGAAGGGGTAGGCAGCATCGAGGGCGTGGCCAGAGCCAAGGTGGAGCTCATTGAAAGGATGGGTTCCGGCTCTGTGGCGGTCTTGAACGGGGACGATCCGGTCTTGATGCGGGCGGCTTCTCCGTTCAAGAAACAGACGGTCACTTTCGGGAAAGGTCCGAAGAGCGATGTGAGAGCCGAAAATGTCCGGGCCTTGGACCGCGGAGGGATCTCTTTCCATATTCACTACGAGACCAAGTCATTCCCCGTGAAGCTGAATGTTCCGGGGTTGCAGAATGTGTATAACGCCCTGGCCGCGGCCGCAGTGGGTCTTCAAGCCGGACTGTCTTCCAATGACGTGGCCGAGGGGCTCGGGGCCTTCAAGGGGATTCATGGCCGCTTTACGATCACCGAACTTCCCGGAGGCGTGATCCTCGTGGACGACACGTACAATTCAAACCCCTTCTCCCTTAAGGCGGCCATGGATTCCATGAAGGACCTGGCCGAAGGAAGGCGGGTCCTTGTAGGCCTCGGGGAGATGTTCGAACTCGGCCGTGAGACGGTGAAGGCTCATCTGGAGGCAGGAGCCATGGTGGCGGATCTCGGACCGCGCTGTTTCATGGCCCTGGGCGAACATGCGAGGGTGATGATCCAGGGCGCCGTGGACAAGGGCTTCCCCGGGGAAAGGGCCGTGGAAGTCCGGGATCACAGGGAGATGGAAGAACGAATCCGGGCGGAGATGCAAGAAGGGGATTTCGTGTTTCTCAAGGGCTCGCGCAGGGCCGGCCTGGACAAGGTGGCGGAAAGGCTCAAGGCCGGTGTTTGAAAGGCCGGAGGGGCCTTGGTTGTCGGCCTGCGGGGAGGCCTGTGAAGAGCCGCCACCACTCTTACGGAGGAACTAACCGGCGCCAAAAAGCCAAAAAGGGGATCGTGGCAGCCTCAAAGGATCCCGGCTCCGCTTGGTGTGGAGCGATGCGCCTGCGATGCGGATGACTTCAGTACAGAGGGGGCGGTTGAGAGCGTTGAGACCATTGCCGGTTGCGTCTCTTCACAGGCCTCCCCACAGGCCGGCTTAAAGGGGCGGCAGGTTGGTTTTGAAATCTGGAGACTCAGATTTGAAAGATTCTCCGCTTTTGGCGAAGAAAGCCCCGAAGGGGCGTTATATGAAATCTGCGACAGCAGATTTCATGGAGCGATGACATCGCATGCTCTATAAGCTCATTTACACATTCCAGGAACAGCTCTCGTGGTTGAATGTATTCCGGTACATCACCTTCCGGACCATTCTGGCCGCCCTCTTTTCTCTGGTCTTCGTTTTGATCATTGGACAGTGGGTGATTCAAAAACTCAGGATGATGCAGGTGGGTCAACACATCCGCGAGGACGGTCCGCCCAATCACAAAGGCAAGGCCGGAACACCGACCATGGGAGGATGTTTGATCCTGCCCGTGGTACTCATTACCGCTCTTCTCTGGGCGGAGCTCTGGAACGTCTATGTGTGGCTGGTTCTTTTCGTGCTTTGCGCTTTCGGGGCCATCGGGTTTGCGGACGATTACCTGAAAACAGTTCAAAAGAGCAGCCGGGGACTGAGCGGCAAAGCCAAGTTTTCCCTGCAGGCGGTCTCAGCCTTGATGGTGGCCGTGATCCTTTATATTTACCCGGGCTTCGATACCCAGCTCAATGTTCCCTTTTTCAAGAACATCACGCCCGATCTCGGGCCGGGATACATCTTTCTGGCCGCATTCATCATTGTCGGCGCTTCCAATGCCGTCAATCTGACCGATGGCCTGGACGGGCTCGCGGCAGGTCCGATCGTGATTGCCTTCACAAGTTATGTCGTGTTCGCCTACCTGGCAGGCAACGCCAAGACGGCCGGCTATCTCCAAATCCCTTACGTCCCGGGGACCGGCGAACTCTCCGTGCTGTGCGGCGCCGTGGTCGGAGCGGGTCTGGGGTTTCTCTGGTTCAACGCCTATCCGGCCGATCTTTTCATGGGCGATGTGGGTTCCCTGCCTCTTGGGGCCGTTCTGGGGACCGTGGCCGTTTTGACGAAGCAGGAGGTGGTGCTGGTGCTCGTGGGCGGGATCTTCGTGGTCGAGACCCTTTCGGTCATTTTTCAGGTGGCCTATTTCAAAATCACGAAAGGGAGACGGATTTTTCGGATGGCCCCCCTTCATCATCACTTCGAGCTCAAGGGGTGGCCGGAATCCAAGGTGACCGTCCGTTTCTGGATCATTGCCATCATTCTGGCGCTGCTGTCGATCAGCACGTTGAAGTTGAGGTAAGGGGCGAGGGGAATGATGGAATGCTGGAATAATGGAATGCTGGAATAATGGAGAAATGAAGAACGGAGCAAGGGAGTGACGGAGAAACACCGGGTGTGGGAACAGATCTTAACCAATACTCCAGTACTCCAAGGTGCCGGCTTTCATGAACATCCGGGGTAAAAAATTTCTTGTCGTCGGTCTCGGTAAATCCGGCCTTTCCGTGGTGCGATGGCTGTCAAAGCACGGGGCTAGGGTAACCGTGAGCGACATCAAGGCTGAATCGGACATGGATCCCCGCGTTCTTCGCGAGATCAGGGAGCTGCAGGTGGAGCTGGAAGCAGGAGGACACCGGAGAGAGACTTTCCTGGCGGCTGACGAGATCATTCTAAGCCCCGGGGTCCCGCTGGATATGGGGCCTCTCACGGCGGCGAAGGAGAGGGGCATCCCGGTTTTGGGTGAGATGGAGCTGGCTTGCCGGCTCGTGGATACGCCCATGGCTGCGGTTACGGGGACGAACGGGAAATCCACGGTGACGGCCTTGGTGGGCGCCATGCTTAAAGGGGATGGGCTGAACGTCTTTGTGGGAGGCAACATCGGAACGCCTCTCATCGACTATGCGGCGAGCGAAGAAAAGGCCGACTATGCCGTGGTGGAAGTGAGCAGCTTCCAGCTTGACACCATGAGCAGTTTCCATCCCAGGGTGGCCGTCCTGCTCAACATCTCTCCCGATCATCTGGACCGCTACACGAGTTACGATGCCTATGTGCGGTCGAAGTTGAGCATTTTTAAAAACCAGGGGGCCGGCGACTGGGCGGTCTTGAACGACGACGATCCCGCGCTCGCCGGGTTCATGCCCCCGCAGGGCGTGGTTGTTCTCCGCTATGGTTCGGGAAGGGGAAAGAACCGGCAGGCCTTTCTTGAAGGAAAGAAGATCAGGGCTTGCCTGCCGGGGGAGGCAATGCATGGGTTTTCACTCGAGCAATGCACCCTCCGGGGGGAATACAACCGGGAGAACCTCATGGCCGCAGTGCTGGCAGGTCTTGCGCTCAAGGTCACGCCTTCCGTGATCCGGCAGACCCTCGACACCTTTCGGGGTCTTCCCCACCGCCTGGAGTTTGTGGGACGAATCCGCGAGGTTGACTTTTATGACGACTCCAAGGCGACCAATGTGGAGGCAGCCTTGCGTTCCGTGAGGAGTTTCGACAACCCCGTGGTTCTCATCGGCGGGGGGCGCGACAAGGGGGGAGACTACTCGCCTCTTGTCCGGGCAGCCAAGGGAAGAGTAAGAAAGGCGGTGCTTCTGGGGGAATCGAGGTTCCTGATGGCAAAAGCCTTTGAGGGAGCCATTCCCTATTCCATGGCCGGGGACATGGAAGATGCCGTGGCCCAGGCATTTTCTTCGGCCGGGCCGAATGATGTGGTTCTGCTGGCGCCTGCGTGCTCCAGCTTTGACATGTTCACGGACTACGCCCATCGAGGCAGGGTCTTCAAAGAGGCGGTGGAAAGGCTCAGGAATGGCTGACACCAAGCATGAATACGACTTCATGGTGCTTATTCCGACCCTCCTGTTGCTGGGCGTGGGGTTGGTGGCCATTTTCAGTGCCAGTTCTTTCCTCGCCGAGCACAAGCTGGGCGACGGTTACTTTTATCTTAAACGACAGGCCACGTTTTGTCTCCTTGGCCTGTGCCTCATGATTTTCGTGAAAAACATTCCGGCCCGCTTTTTCCCCCGCGCCGCTTACCCCCTGCTCGGGCTCAGCCTGGCCCTCCTTCTGGTCCTCTTCGTTCCCGGTTTCGGGGACAAGGTGAGCGGGGCCTCTCGATGGATTCGCTTCGCGGGCTTGTCTTTCCAGCCTTCGGAACTGGCCAAATTGGCGCTGGCTTTCTACATGGCCTATTCCATATCCAAGAAGGGGCCCAACATGGGTTCCTTCACCAAAGGGCTGGTCCCCCACCTTGCCGTGGCAGGGACGTTCATGATGCTTATTCTCCTTCAACCCGATCTGGGCACGGCCGTCATCATCGGCTGCTGGCTTCTTGTGCTTCTCTTCGTGGGAGGGGTGAAGATTCACCATCTCCTGAGCCTGCTCCTCCTCTCCCTCCCGGTGCTGATCTATCTCGTGTCAAAGGCGGATTATCGCCTCAAGCGGTGGTGGGTTTTTCTCAATCCGTGGGATGACCCGCGGGGATTGGGCTTCCAGATTATTCACTCCTTCCTGGCTTTCGGCTCAGGCGGCATTCTCGGGGTGGGCTTGGGAAACAGCAAACAAAAGCTTTTCTACCTGCCGGAACCCCACACGGATTTTATCCTTTCCATCGTGGCGGAAGAGCTGGGCCTGGCGGGGTTCACCGTCATCGTGGCCCTCTTCGGCATCCTCATCACGAGGGGAATCAAAATCGCGCTGAGCGCGCCGGATCTGTACAGCAGCTACCTGGCCCTGGCGATCAGCATTTTTCTGGGCCTGCAGGTGCTCATCAACATGGGGGTGGTGTTGGGTTTGCTCCCCACCAAGGGGCTGACCCTGCCCTTTATCAGCTACGGAGGTTCGTCCCTGGTGATCACGCTCATCGGGATCGGCATTCTTCTGAACATTTCTGCAAGGAGATGAAGACCCTGGCTGATGATGAAAAAAGAGAAATCAGGCTCGTGGTTGCAGGGGGAGGCACGGGGGGACACCTTTTCCCCGGGCTTGTCGTGGCCAGAGAGGTGAAGGCAAGAGACGAGGAGGCGAAGATCCTTTTCGTAACCGGAAAAAAAAGGATGGAGTCGGAAATCATCGTGCGCTCAGGATTTGATCAGGCCTCCATTGCCGTGGAGGGGATGAAGGGCAGGGGGTGGAAAGGCGCCATGGTCCTTTTGAAACTGCCCTGGAGTTTTTTGCAGTGCCTGGGCATCATGCGTGAATTCAAGCCTCACCTGGTTTTCGGCGTGGGAGGGTACTCCTCGGGCCCGGTGTGCCTGGCCGCCGGAGCCCTGGGCATCCCTGCGGCCGTGCACGAACAGAACTCCTACCCCGGTGTCACCAACCGTTTGCTGTGCCGGGTGGTGGACCGGGTGTTCATTTCCTTTGAAGAGAGCAGGGCCTGTTTCGGCGGAGGAAACCTCTATCTCACGGGCAATCCCATTCGGGAGGAGTTCCTGGCGGCAAAGCCCCGGGATCGCAGGGATCCGAGGTTTACCGTTTTGGTCATTGGGGGAAGTCAGGGCGCCCGGGCCATCAACGACGCGTTTGTGGAGGCTCTGGTCATTTTGAAAGCAAGGGGCAGGGATCTGCACGTGATTCACCAGACGGGTCAAATGGATCATGAACGGATCCAGGCCGCGTACAGGGAAAAGGGCCTGCAGGGCGAAGTCTCGGCCTTTATCCAGGATATGGCGGGGGCCTATGCCCAGGCGGACCTGGTGGTGAGCCGGGCCGGCGCCGGTGCCGTCTTTGAGCTGGCCGCGGTCGGCAAACCTTCCATCCTGATCCCCTATCCTTTTGCCGCAAACAATCACCAGGAAACCAACGCGAGGGTTCTGGTCGAAGCGGGGGGGGCTGAAATGATGGTTCAGGAGGCCATGAACGGTGACGTTCTCGCCGATGCGGTGTTGAAGTATATGGACAGGCCGGAGCTGCTCGCAGACATGGGACGGGCCGCCGGAAGGGTAGCCAAACCGGATGCGGCCCGGGACATCGTGAACCTGTTGATGGACATGATCAAGGCATGAAGAGTCTCGGCAAAACCAAGCACATTCACTTCGTAGGCGTCGGCGGCATCGGCATGAGCGGAATCGCCGAACTCCTCCTCAACCTGGGTTACGAGGTGAGCGGATCGGATCTCAGGGAGTCGGCCGTGACCGCGAGGCTCTCCCAACTGGGCGGGAGGATTTACTCGGGCCACGAGGCACGGAACATCGAAGGAGCCGACGTGGTCGTTTTCTCTTCCGCGGTTTCCAAGGACAATCCTGAAATCCTGGAGGCCGGGGAGAGATATGTCCCCGTGATTCCCAGGGCTGAAATGCTCGCCGAGTTGATGCGCCTGAAATTCGGGATCGCGGTGGCCGGGGCCCACGGCAAGACGACCACCACATCCATGGTCGCCTCCATCCTGATGCGCGGCAATCTTGACCCCACGGTGGTGATCGGCGGACGCCTGGATATCTGGGGAGGCTCCAATGCCAAGCTGGGGCAGGGAGAGATCCTGGTGGCGGAGTCCGATGAAAGCGACGGATCTTTCATGATCCTGTCCCCCACGATTGCCGTTGTCACCAACATCGATCATGAGCACCTGGATCACTACGGGAGCATCGAAGCCATCCGCCAGGCTTTCATTGACTTCATCAACAAGATCCCCTTCTACGGGCTGGCCGTGCTTTGCCTGGACAATGAGGAGATACAGGGCATCATCCCTCACCTCAACAAGCGATACCTGACTTACGGGATGAGCTCCCAGGCCGATCTCAGGGCCCGCGATGTGGTGCGGGAAACGCTGCAGACGGAATTCGAGCTCATCTACCAGAATCAGTCTCTCGGTCGAGTGACGGTTGGTAAGCCGGGTACCCACAACGTGCTCAACGCGCTTGCCTCCATCGGGGTCGGCTTGGAACTGAACGTGGGCTTGGAGGACATCAAAAAGGGGCTCGTGAACCTGGGTGGGCTGGCAAGGCGCTTCCAGATCAAGGGCGAGAAGGCGGGCATCCTCGTTCTCGACGACTACGGTCATCATCCCACGGAGATCGTCTCAACCCTGGAAACAGCGAGGACGAGCTGGCCGGACAGACGATTGGTTGTCGTGTTCCAGCCTCACCGGTACACGCGGACCAAGTTCCTTTATGAGCGTTTTGTCATCGCCTTCAATGATGCGGACGTGCTGATCGTGGCGCCGCTTTATTCCGCGGGAGAACGCCCCATCGAAGGCGTGGATTCGGAATGGCTTTACCGGGGCATCAAAGAGCACGGTCACAAGGAGGTGATCCTCTGCAAAGACCACGATGACATGGTCAGGACGTTGATGGGGATCCTGACCCGCGGGGACGTGTTGATGACGTTGGGGGCCGGTGACATCTACCACCTGGGGGAGAGGGTGCTGGAGCAGTTGAGTTAAATCAGTGATCAGTGAACAGTAATCAGTGATCAGTTAGGAAAAGAAGAAGACAGAATACAGGAGACAGAATGAGGGATGTTTTGCTGAACGCTGAACCCTGAACACCGAACCCTTGGACTGGATACAGGAGACAGAATAAGGGCAGGAAAGATGGTGGAAGTCCTCCCCTTTGTAAAGGGGAGATAGAGGGGATTTTGGCTGAACGCTGAACGCTGAACCCTGAACACTGAAAACTACGCGGTGTGTTCGTGGATGAAGAAGGGCGAGAAGGGTTGAAAGGGATTTTGAAAGACAACGTGGCCTTTGATCAACCCATGGAGGGTTTCACGACTTTCCGCGCAGGAGGAAAGGTCGAGGCGATGTGCTTTGTGGAGGATTCCGAATGCCTTGAGCGGGTTCTGGCTTATGCAAAGCAAACCGCGACTCCCTACCTCATCGTGGGCCGGGGGAGCAACCTCCTTGTGAAAGATGGCGGCCTGAAGGGCCTTGCGATCATCCTCAGAGGGAAACTGGCGACCTTCGAGAGGACGGGAGAAAAGAGGGATCATGTTTTCGCCGGTGCGGGCCTCCATCTTTCCGAACTCCTGAATGCATGCCGTCAGGAAGGGCTCGGAGGTCTCGAGTTCCTGGCAGGCATTCCAGGAACCGTGGGGGGTGCCGTGGCCATGAACGCGGGGGCCTGGGGCAAAGAAACGGGCGACGTGGTGTGCGAAGTCGAAATGATGCTGCCTTCAGGGAAACGGATCACCGGGCACGGCGCGAATCTTGATTTTTCGTATCGCCGATTCACCATGCCGGAAGGGGCGGTCATTGTGAAAGCGGGATTTCAGTGCATCCCGGAAAACCCCCAAGATGTGGCGGAGAGAGTGCGCCATTACCAGGAAATGCGAAGGAAGACCCAGCCTCTGGAGTTTCCCAGCGGCGGCTCCGTGTTCAAGAATCCCCCCAAGGACTATGCCGGGAGATTGATTGAACAGGTGGGGCTGAAGGGCTTCAGGATCGGGGGGGCCATGATCTCCGGGAAGCACGCAAACTTCATCGTCAACACCGGAGGGGCCACGGCTTCCGACGTGCTTGCCCTGATGGAGGCGGCGAGGAAAAAGGTCAAAGAGGAAACCGGAGTCGATCTTGAACTGGAAATTAGGGTCGTGGGGACGTGAAACGAAAAAAGATCCTTGCCGGACAAGCGGTGACAAAGAAAAAGGCCGGGCGGCTCCCGGAGTTGTGGAGGACGTTTCGTGCTTTCAGCGCCTTTTTCATGAAGGGGACCTTTGTCCTGGTGGGTTTGGTGGTGATAAGCCTCGCCTTTCTTTATCTCTACGGCTATTTGCTCACCTCCCCTTATATCCGACTGGAGGAGGTCGTTATCACGGGAGTGGATGAAGAGTTGAAGAGTGACTTGGTGGATATGGCCGCCCTGAATTACGAACATAGCCTGCTGGCCATCGATCTGAATGAACTGCAGGAGAGGCTGGAGAAGCACACCTGGGTGCGATCGGTGAGCCTGGAGAAGAGTTTTCCCCACACCCTGATCATCCGCGCGGAAAAGGAGGAACCCTGGGCCCTCGCTCTCGCAGGCAAACTCTACTACATGAATTGCCGGGGAAAGCTGTTCAAGGAAGTGTCCACTGACGAGCGCGTCGACTTCCCGGTCGTAACCGGACTGTCGGAGAAGGAGGAGGAAAGAAAGGAGCAGATCGAGGCGGCTGTTCGAATCCTCCGCCTCTTTGACCCCGGAGAGCCGCCCTGGGATCTGGGCCACGTATCCGAAGTCCACATGAAGCACGACGGCGCCGCGGACCTCTATGTTTCCTTCATCCCGGGAGTGGTCAAGGTCAAGGAGACGGATTTGGCCGCAAAGCTGGATGACCTGAAAGAGGTTGTTCAACATCTGGTGAGCACGGGGCGCATCCATATGGTGAGGGCCATCCATCTTGACTACGGCGACGGCGCCGCGGTTGCTTTCGAGAATGGTTAGACAACGGGCCACCCCGTTGAGTGAGGATAGAGACATGCCGGGAGAGATCATCGTAGGTCTGGACATTGGAACCACGAAGATGTGCGCCGTGGTCGGGGAGTTGCGCCACGACGGCATAGAAATCATCGGGATCGGCAGCCATCCCTCCGACGGCCTCAGAAAAGGCGTGGTGGTCAACATCGAAAAGACGGTGAATTCGATCAAGGAGGCCATCGAGGAAGCGGAAACCATGGCGGGCTGCGAAATCAGCTCCGTGTATGCGGGAGTCGCGGGCGGCCACATCAAAGGGTTCAACAGTCACGGCGTCATCGCCCTCAAGGAAAGGGAAGTGACCCCGAAAGACATTGAGAGGGTCATTGAAGCGGCGAGCGCGGTGGCCATCCCCATGGACCGCGAAGTCATCCACGTCCTGACCCAGGAATTCATCGTAGACGATCAAGACGGCATCATCGACCCCCTCGGCATGTCGGGTGTTCGCCTCGAAGCGAAAATCCACATCGTCACGGGCGCGGTCACTTCGGCGCAGAACATCATCAAGTGCGCAAACCGGGCCGGCTTGGATGTCTGCGACATCGTGCTCGAATCCCTGGCTTCCAGTGAAGCGGTCTTGACGGACGAAGAACGAAACCTCGGCGTGGCGCTTCTCGATTTCGGGGGCGGCACAACGGATCTGGCGGTCTTCTCCCGTGGAACCATCAAGCACACCTCCGTGCTGGCCCTTGGGGGAGACAACCTCACCTATGACATATCCATCGGGCTGAGAACGCCGAAATTGGAAGCTGAAAAGATCAAGATCAAGTATGGGTGCGCCCTGAGCTCCATGATCGGAAAGGATGAAACCCTCGAGGTGCCCGGGGTTGGAGGGCGGAAGCCCAGGGTGCTTTCCAGGCAAATTCTGGGCGAGATCATCGAGCCGAGGGTGGAGGAGATCTTCACGCTCATTTACAACGAACTGGAGAGGGCCGGTTACGCCTATATGATCAATTCCGGGGTGGTGATTACCGGCGGGTCGGCCGAACTGGCCGGGGTCGCGGAGATTGCGGAGCAGATTTTCAATGCCCCGGGTCGCGTCGGATACCCGCAAGGCATATCCGGTCTTGTGGAAATTGTGAACAAGCCGATGTATGCGACAGCCGTAGGGCTGGTGCTCTACGGAGCGAAAAGAGCGAAGGAGGGGAAAAAATTCAGGATCAGGGACAGCAACATTTTTGCCCGCGTCATGGAACGGATGAAAAAATGGTTCAAAGAAGTGATTTAGAAAGGAGGGACATGCATGAAATTTCAGTTCATCGAAGAAAAAGAGAAAGAAAAGAGCGGGGCGAGAATCAAGGTGATCGGCGTGGGCGGCGCCGGCGGGAATGCGATCAACAACATGATTGCCGCCAAGCTGAAGGGGGTGGAATTCATTACGGCAAACACGGATATCCAAGCCCTTGAGCGATCCGCCTGTTCCACCCGGATCCAGCTCGGCACAACCGTAACCAAGGGGCTGGGTGCCGGCGCGGATGCGGAAATCGGCCGTCTTGCCGCCGAGGAGAACCTCAACGAGATCAAGGAGACGACGGGCGGGTCGGACATGGTCTTCGTCACCGCGGGCATGGGGGGAGGCACGGGTACGGGCGCCTCACCGGTGGTCGCCAGAGAGTGCCGGGAAAGCGGTGCCCTCACAGTGGCCGTCGTGACCAAGCCCTTCAAATTCGAAGGGGACAAAAGGATGAAACGGGCCCTTGACGGGATCGAGGCGCTCAAAAAGGAGGTGGACACCCTGATCATCATCCCCAACGAACGGCTCAAGGCGATCGGCAGCAAGACGGCGAGCTTCAGAGATCTCATTGTCAGGGCCGACGAAGTCCTGCTCAATGCCGTCAAGGGGATTTCCGATTTGATCTTGAGCAGCGGTTTCATCAACCTCGATTTCGCGGACGTGAAAAAAGTCATGGAGCAAATGGGGACTGCCATGATGGGAACAGGGCGGGCCAGCGGAGAGACCAGGGCCATGGACGCGGCCAAGCAGGCCATCAACAGCCCTCTGCTGGAGGACATATCCATCAATGGGGCAAGGGGCCTGCTCATGAACATCACGGGTCCGTCGGATATGTCCATGGACGAGGTTGACGAAGCCTCCAGCTATATCAAGGGAGAGGTGGACGGCGATGCCGAGATCTTCTGGGGCGTGGTGTTCGACGACAGCCTGGGCAATGAAATCCAGATTACCGTCATCGCCACCGGCATCGACAAGGACCATCACAGCAAGGTGGTGAGACTGCGCGACGTGACCCCTGAAGACGCGAAGGATGCATGGACCGTGAGGGGCAGCAACGGCGCGAGCCTGGAAATCCCAACCTACCAGAGGGTTCCTGAGCACTCCCGCCTCCTGCACAGAGAAGACACGGCTGCCCAGAACAAGAAGGGTTTCTTGCGCGGCTTTTTCAAGGATAATCTCGATTATCCGACGTTCCTCAGAGCCAAGGCGGATTGAAAAAGGGTGCGGCAGAATTTCCCCTTGAAAAAGGGGCGGTGCGAAAGGATTGGGGAGGCAGGACTTCGGTTGCCCTTGCCTATCCCAATGTCTATCGCGTCGGCATGTCGAACCTGGGGTTCCAGGTGGTCTATGCCCTGCTGAACCGCAGACAGGATGTGGTGGCGGAGCGGTTTTTCCTGCCCGACGATCAAGCGATGTCCCTCGCCGTGGAGTCGGGGAAAGGGCTTTTTTCCCTGGAGTCCCTTTCCCCGCTCCGCAAGTTCGATCTCGTCGCCTTCTCGCTTTCCTTTGAAAACGATTACCCCAACATCCTCAAAATTCTCGACCTGGGAAAGATCCCTCTTCTCTCCGAGGAAAGGACTGACGCCGACCCGCTGATCATAGCCGGAGGGATCAACACGTTTCTGAACCCCGAACCTTTGGCCCCCTTTTTCGACCTCTTCCTCCTCGGCGAGGCGGAGGGAATTCTGGACGCCTTCATGGATCGGTTCCGGGATCTCAAAGAATCGTTCACCGACCGTGAAAGGCTTTTGATGTCTCTTGCAAGAGAGGCGGTCTCCCTTTATGCTCCTCGTTTCTATGGTTGCGAATACCACAAGGACGGTTCACTCAAGTCACGGCACGCCACCGAGGCCTCGGTCCCGGAGAAGATCGTTGTGGGCCGCTCGGACCCGAAATCCTTTCCGGTGCGGAGGTCGACGATGCTCGCTCGGCACACAGAGTTTGCCGACAGGGTTCTTGTGGAACTCGGAAGGGGCTGCGGCCGGTCATGCCGTTTTTGTGCTGCCGGATACGTCTATCGTCCGCCTCGCTTCCATGACGAGAGCGAATTGGCCCCCGTGATCGGGGAGGCTCTCAAAAAGGGGGAACCCTTGGGATTGATGAGCGCCTGCGTGTCGGACGTGCCGGGCATCGAAAACCTGACTCGCCTCATCACGGAAAAGGGTGGTCGCTTTTCCGTGTCGTCCCTGAGGGCGGATTCCCTGAGTCCGGTCATGGTGGAGCACCTTTGGAAGACCGGGCAGAGGAGCATTGCCATTGCACCGGAAGCCGGCTCAGAGAGGCTGCGCAGAGTCATCAACAAGCACCTCAGCCAGGAGCAAATCATTGATGCGGTGCGGATGATTGCAAAGACCGGTGATTTCAGCCTGCGGCTGTATTTTCTCATCGGTCTGCCTACAGAGACCAAGGACGATGTCGATGAGATCCTTTCCCTTGTCAAACTCATCAAGCATCACATGGTCAAGGAGTCGGCTACGCGGGGGAGAATCCGGCAAATCAAGCTGAGCGTCAACGGCTTTATCCCCAAACCGTTTACGCCTTTCCAGTGGTTCCCCATGGAGGATGTCTCGATCCTCAAGGAGAAACAGCGGTGGCTGAAAAAGGCCCTGGCCAAGGAAGGCGGGGTGAAGGTCAGTTTCGATGTGCCCAAATGGGCCTATGTGCAGACGCTCTTATCCATGGGAGACAGACGGGTTTCGAGGCTCCTCCTGGCTTCTCACAGGTATGGCGAAAACTGGGTAAAGGCCTTTCGCAACAGTGATTTGAACCCCGATTTTTTTGTCTACAGATTCAAGGGGCTCGAAGAAGTGCTTCCGTGGGACTTCATCGACCACGGCCTTCGCAAAGAACATCTCATCAGGGAATACAGGCTCGCCCTCAAAGCAAAAGAGTCGGATCCCTGCCGGGTCGGAGAGTGCCGGGCCTGCGGCATTTGCGCTTAAACAGGAAGCCCTCGCACATGGCGGTGAACCATGAGGAGGGCTTCCACTTGGTCGCGGTTGTACTCCGTCAGCTCCATGCGGAGGGGGCTTAGAATCTGAAGAGATCGGGTATTCTCTGGGCGAGCAACATATCCCCGCTCACCTTAAGCTTGCCGCTCATGAAAGCCTGGATGCCGTTGATCTGCTTGTTCACCATGCCAAGCCACGTGTCGCCGGCCATGGTGAGGGTCACCGTGGGAGAACCGGCCTTGCCTTCCTGGACCTGGACCGAGCCGCCCTTCACGGCCACGTTCCAGTTCCCTCCGCCTTCTCCGGTGATGTCAAATTGAAAAACCGCATCCAATCCCTTGGCCGCATCGGCGTTGAATGCCTGGGGCACCTTGTCAAAGACTTCTTTCACATTGGATATTGCCATGTTCAAAGCTCCTTTCCTTTGAAGTACGCTGTTGGAAAAATCCCGGAACGGCTTGGGGAAGTTTACAAAATGCGTGAGAAAGGATCAATTAAAAACATTGAACATTCAGCATTTATCAGTACATATTGATTGATAGATATTCGACAAATGCCAAATGAACAATGATCGATGTTAGATCCTGTCTTCCCTTGTAATCAGGGAAGAGGGGATATATGTTGTAGGTGCTTTATTATCCTGAAGAAATGACAAATCTCCTAACCTTAGCCAAGAGAGGAGGGTCATCATGAAGGCATTGAAATGGTTGCTGATCATCGGCGGAGGGCTCGTGGTGCTGATTATCGCAGCACTTCTCCTGATTCCCCAATTTGTCGATGTGAACAAGTACAAACCCGAGATTGAAAAACAGGTGTCGAGTGCGACGGGCCGGCCCTTTTCGATCAAAGGGGACCTTGATCTGTCTCTCTTTCCCTGGGCGGGCGTCTCCTTTTCCGACCTTCACCTCGGCTCCCCTCCGGGCTTCACGGAAAAGGATCTGCTCTTTGTGAAGTCCTTCGATGTGCGCATGAAGCTCCTTCCCTTGCTGTCGAAAGATGTCCAGGTGCAGCGTTTCGTGATCGAAGGACCGAAAATCGTGCTGGAAAAGAACAAGGACGGTCGCGCCAACTGGGAGGGACTTGGAAAAGGCGCGGAAAAAGGCGTGACCAAGCCCGGACCTCAAGCTGCACCCGGAGAGCCTGTTGCGGGACTTCCGCTCAAAGGCCTGGCCGTGGGAGAATTCGCGGTTCGCGAAGGGATGGTGCTCTACATTGACCACGGCGCCGGGACGCGGAAAGAGCTCTCAGACCTCACGATCGAGCTCAAGGATGTTTCCCTGGACAGCCCGATCGGCTTCCTGCTCTCTGCGGTCATGGATAAAATGCCTTTGTCCGTGGAAGGCCGGATCGGTCCTGTAGGCAAAGACCCGGGCAAGGGCAAAGTGCCTCTGGACGTCTCGGTGAAGGCGTTCAAGGAAGTGACGATGACTCTCAAGGGGACTATTCAAGACGCAATGGCCGCTCCGCAGTACGACCTGGCCCTTGCCACGGAGCCCTTTTCTCCGCGCAAGGTATTCGATGCCATGGGGACTCCTTTCCCGGTGGCAACCGCTGACCCGGCGGCTTTGAGCCGTGTGAGCCTCAAGAGCAAAATCCAGGGGAGCCCACAGAAGGTGAGCCTGTCCGACGGCCTGATGGAACTGGATGAATCCAAGCTGAATTTTTCCGCTGCAGCCAAGGATTTCTCCAAGCCGGATCTTGCCTTTGACCTGAAACTGGACAAGATCAATCTGGACCGCTACATGCCGCCTCCTTCGGAAAAGAAGGAGGGTGAGACCCAGAAAAGCAAGCCGGCGGAAACCAAGCCTGCGGAACCCAAGAAGACGGATTACACCCCTCTGCGCAAGATGGTTCTTGACGGGAAAGTGCTCGTCGGCATGCTTACGGCCAAGGGCTTGAAGGTTCAGGATATCCAGCTCAAGGTGACGGGCCGAAACGGCGTCTTTCAACTCGATCCTCTGCTGGCCAATCTCTACCAGGGGAGTCTCTCCGCCAAGGCGGTCATGGACGTGCGCCAGGACGTGCCCAAGAGCGACATGAACTTCCAGACCAAGAGCGTTCAGGCAGGGCCGCTGCTGCAGGATCTTGTGAAAAAGGATTTCCTTGACGGAACCGCCAATGCGGAGGCCTCCATCAGCATGACAGGAGACGAGCCCGAGAAAATCAAAAAGACCTTGGACGGCAAGGGTCAGTTTATTTTCACGAATGGAGCGATCAAGGGTATCGATCTGGCAGGGATGGTCCGCAATGTCACGTCCTCCTTCGGCTCGGCCCAACAGGGAGCGGAGAAACCGCACACCGACTTTTCTGAACTCAACGCGCCTTTCACGATCACGAAGGGGCTCGTCGATACCCAGGGAACGACCCTTGCTTCACCCCTGATCAGAGTCCTGGCTACGGGAAAGGCAAACCTCGTGGACGAGTCCCTTGATTTCAGGGTGGAACCCAAGTTCGTGGGCACGTTGAAAGGCCAGGGAGATACCAAGGAGCGCAGTGGAGTCACCGTGCCGGTACTCGTGAAGGGCACTTTCGACTCACCCAAGTTTCAGCCCGATCTCAAGGGGATGCTCGAGCAGAGAATGAAGGATGGCACGCTGCCCGCTCCCGCAGACCTGCTCAAGCCCAAGGAGGGAGAAAAGCCTACGGATACGCTGAAAGGAATCTTCAAGGGGCTGAAAGGGCAATAGCGGTAAACCTTCATGAAATCTGCGAACGCGGATTTCATCGAGTGAGGTGTTCATGTTTCAGACCCGAGTCACCGAGATGCTGGGGATCAGGTATCCTCTCGTGGGCGGCACCATGATGTGGGTTTCGACGCCCGAGTTCGTTGCCGCCATCTCCAACGCAGGAGGTCTCGGTATCCTGGCCTCCGCCATGTACCCGAGTGCGGAGTCGCTGGGTGAGGCCGTCGATCGGGTGCAAAAGCTCACGGATAAGCCTTTTGCCGTCAACCTCAATCTCTTTCCCATGATGCGCCCGGTGGACAACCGGGAGGTCCTGGATGTGCTCGTGGAAAAGGGGGTAAAGATCGTTGAAACCTCGGGGCATTCAGCGCCCGATGCTCTGTGCGGTCGTTTCAAAGCGTCACGCATGATCTGGATCCACAAGTGCGTGGGCGTGCGGTACGCGCTGAAGGTTCAGGAAATGGGCGCGGATCTCGTCACCGTGGTCGGGTACGAGAACGGAGGCGCTACAGGAAAGCTGGACACAGGCACCATGGTCCTGATTCCTCGCGTCGCAGAGGCATGCAGGGTCCCGGTGATCGGCGGGGGAGGCATTGCCGATGGAAGAGGATTCCTGGCCGTTCTTGCCCTTGGAGCAGAAGGGCTGATCCTCGGAACCCGGCTCCTGACCACGCAGGAGGCCCCGATCCATGAGCGGTTGAAACAGGCTTTGCTGCAAGCCGGCGAGCTCGATACCATGCTGATCCTCCGCTCTCTTGGAGCCACCCACCGGGTCTGGATCAATGAGGCTGCAAAACGCTGCAGGGATTTGGAGGCCTCTCAAGCCGGGGTGACGGAAATCCTGAGTGTGGTGGCGGGGCAAAAAGCCAAAGCAATGTATGATACGGGAGAGCTCGACGTGGGGGTTGTTCCATGCGGCCAGGGTGTGGGCCTGTGCCATGACATCCCTACGGTCCAGGAGCTCTTCGATCGCATCATCCGGGAAGCCGGAGAGATCGCGGCACGGCTGGCGGCGCGGTAAGGGGTTACTGGGTCGGATGGGCCGGGCTTTCGGCAAGGACGGCCGTCCTTGCTGGCGAAGACTCGTCCTTGATCCGGCTGGGGCGGACAAATGTTAAGAGGTTCGGCGATGAAGACGGTTTATTTGTGTGTCATTTCGAAGGAGCGAAGCGACTGAGAAATCTTTGAAGCCCCTGAAAGGGGCGTTCTATGAAATCTGCGTCAGCAGATTTCATCAGGAGATGGCCATGAACGAGAGCAGTCTCTTCAAGGTGGAAAAGGAAGGTTACGTGAGCTGGCTGATCCTCAACCGGCCGGAGAAAAGAAACGCCATGTCCATGGCGTTCTTCGACGAACTCGGCCGGCATTTTGTCGCCTTTGATGAAGATCCCGATGTCCGGGTCGTCGTCATCCGGGCCGAAGGGGAAAGCTTCACCGCGGGTATCGACCTGTTTGGCCTGGCGCCCGCGCTGCAAGGTGAGGGGGCATGTTTCCGCGAGGCCCTGAAAAAGAAGATTATTCAGCTCCAGGAAGGCATGCATGCCGTTGAACGATGCCGAAAACCGGTGATTGCCGCGGTTCACAGCCACTGCATCGGCGGGGGTGTGGATCTCCTGAGCGCCTGCGATATCCGGATGGCCAGCCGCGACGCTGTCTTTGCCGTCCGGGAGACCAAGATGGCCATGATTGCGGATCTCGGGACCCTTCAGCGTCTTCCCTACATCATCGGGCACGGCCACTTCCGCGAACTGGCTCTGACCGGGAGGAATTTCTCGGCCGAAGAAGCCTTCAGGATGGGTTTCATCACCCACCTCTGTGACGACCGGGATTCGCTTTACGAGGAAGCCGGAAAGGTGGCCGGGGAAATCGCGGGTTGCTCTCCCCTTGCCGTTCAGGGTACAAAAGAAGTGATCAATTACAGTCGCGACCATGGGGTCTGGGCGGGGTTCGAGTACGTGGCGCAAAAGAACGCGGCCGCCCTGCCTTCAGAAGATCTGATGGAAGCGTTCAAAGCCTTTGTGGATAAAAGGCCGGCCAAATTCAAGGGCAATTGATATCAAGAATGGAGTGTCTCATGACAGACAAACGAACTTTCGTATTTTTGTGCGTGTGGTTTGCCGTGCTTGTTTTTGCGGGCCCCGCTGCTGCGGCCGGTGAAGAGAAGCCTCAAGAAGGGAAAGCCGCTTCGGTCAACGGTGTGGTGATCACCCATGACGATGTGAACCGGCAGATGTTCATCCTTGAACAACACCTTTTATCTACCCGGGGAACAGCCATCCGGCCCGATATGATCCCGGGGGTGAGGAACCAGGTTCTCAATGACCTCATCGACAAGGAGTTGCTTTATCAGGAAGCCCAGAAGCAGAAGATCGCGGTTGAAGAGAAAGCGGTCAGCGACAAGATGGAGGCCCTGAAAAGGAGTTTCCCCAGCGAGAAGGTTTTTCAGGATGAAATGGGACAGATGAATCTTTCCGAAGAAACGCTGAAAACCCAGATCAGGAAGGATCTCGTAGTCCAGCAACTTGTGGAAAAGGACATCCTTGTCCACGTGAAGGTCTCCGAGGAGGACGCCAAAGCTTTCTATGACGGCCATCCCGATCCTTTCAGGGAAGCGGAACGGGTGAGAGCGAGCCATATCCTGATCAAGGTGGAGGCGGACACGGATCCTGTCACCAAGGAGGAAAGAAGGAAAAAACTGGAGGCCGTCAAGAAGCGTCTCGACCAGGGGGAAGACTTCGCAGCGTTGGCCAAGGAGTTTTCCCAGTGCCCGAGCGCGGAAAAAGGGGGAGATCTGGGGTACTTTGAAAGGGGCAAAATGGTCAAGCCCTTTGAAGACGCTGCCTTTTCCATGAATCCGGGCGAGGTCAGCGACATCGTGGTCACCTCCTTCGGCTTCCATCTCATCAAAGTGACGGACAAGAAGCTTGGGCGCACGGTTCCCTATGACGAATCCAAGGACAGGATCAAGCAATACCTCAAGCAGGTGAAGTTCGTGGAACAAAAGAACAGCTACGTGGCGGAACTGAAGAAGAAAGGCAACGTGGAAAGGTTTTAATGAAAAGAACCGGCATGAATCGAAGGGACTTTCTCAAGAAGTCGGTTGAATGGGCCGCGTGCACGGCTGCTGTCGTGGCTCTCCCAGGCAGGTCCACAGGGGCCGAAACCGAAGAGAAAGCCCCGGATCTCGTGGTGGCCGACGGAAAACCCGGTCCCGCCACCCGGGCAGCGGTGGAGGCCATGGGCGGCATAGCTCGCTATGTCAGGCCGAAAGACAAGGTGGTCATCAAGCCGAACATGAGTTTTCCCAATCCCCCGGAGTGGGGCACCACGACCCATCCCGACGTTGTGCGTGAGCTCACGTCCCTTTGCCTGAAGGCGGGCGCTTCCTCGGTGCTTGTTTTGGACAACCCGCTCAGGAATTCAGAGATGTGCCTGGAGAGGTCGGGCCTGAGGAGGGCCTGCGGCGACCTTCCGGAAACGCAAGTGCAGGGACTGACCGACAGGAGCTTCTTTGAGGCCGTGAAGATCCCTGAAGGAAAAGCGCTCACCTCCACCATGGTCATGAAAAAAGCGCTCGAAGCGGACGTGCTCATTGCCGTGCCCGTGGCGAAATCCCACAGTGCCACCGGGGTCAGTTTGTCGATCAAAGGCATGATGGGCTTGGTGTACGATCGCAGGACGTTTCACATGGACCTTGACCTGGACGTGGCTGTTGTGGATCTGTGCACGGTTCTGAAGCCCACCCTCACCATCATCGATGCGTCCCGCATTCTGTCCGAGGGCGGTCCGGGAGGGCCGGGCAAGGTGATCCCCATGAACAAGATCATCGCCTCTACGGATTTCGTCGCCGCAGACGCGGCGGCCGTCGAGCTGGGAACGTGGTACGGCCGCAAGTTCAAAGGCCGGCAGGTCAAGCACATTCAGATGGCCCATGCCAGGGGGCTTGGCCGCATCGATGTCTCGTCTCTGTCGGTAAAAGAGGTCCACGCTTGATCAGGTTCCAGCGGCTTCTTCAAATCCCTCTTTTCGCCCTGTTTGTTTTCCTGCTCTGGTCGGCGGCCCATCCCCTTCCTGCCTGGCCGGAGGTGGACCTTTTTCTTCGTTTCGACCCCCTCATCTCATTGGGATCCATGGCCGCGGCCAGAGCTTTCATTCCAAGGGTCGCGTGGGCATTGATCATCGTCGGCCTCGCTCTTTTCCTCGGAAGAGTCTTTTGCGGTTATATCTGCCCCTTGGGTGCGACCATTGATTTCGCGGATTGGGTGAGGGCAAAGAAAAAGCCCGGAGAGAACGGATTCGAGGACGGACGCCGATACCGTTCCTTCAAATATTTTTTCCTCCTGGGCCTCGCAGGTTCGGCTCTTGCAGGAATATCCTGGGTTTTTCTGTTCTCTCCTCTTTCTTTGGCCACGCGGTTCTACTCGTTTGTCGTCCATCCCCTGGTGCTCTTGGGTTGCAATGTTTTTCTCGATACCCTTCGCCCTGTTTTTCCTCACCTGGGGCTTGATCGCCTCGCCCTGATTCGTCTCGATGTGCCCCAGTACAACACCAACCTTTTTGTCGCCCTTTTGTTTTTCGCAGTGCTTGCACTGGGCATGATCCGGCCGCGTTTCTGGTGCAGGAACCTCTGCCCTGCAGGGGCCGTCGTCGCCCTCTTCTCCCTGCGGCCCCTGTTTCGCAGGGTGGTTTCGGAAAGCTGCACGCAGTGCGGGACATGCGTCCGGGCGTGCCCGATGGGTGCCATATCGCGGGATATGAAAACGACCGCCCATTCGGAGTGCATCACCTGTCTCAAATGCAAGGAAGTGTGCCCGGAAAAGGCCGTTTTCTTCAAGGTGACGCGGCAGGTGCCGGCCATGGCCAAAGAGGTGGATCTCGGACGGAGAAAGCTCTTGAGCGCCGGTGCGGCAGGCATGGCGGCCGCCGCGGTGACCATGACCAATCTTCACCACCTCCACGGGAAGGAGAGCCCGCGAGCTCTGAGATCCGCCCGGCTCATTCGCCCTCCCGGCAGCCTTCCCGAGCCCGGATTTCAGGATCGCTGTGTGAGGTGCGGCGAGTGTGTCAAGGCCTGCCTGACCAACACCCTTCAACCGGTCTGGTTCGAAGCCGGTCTCGCAGGCCTGTGGACGCCCAAGGTGACGGCTCGCTCGGCTGGATGCGAGCAAGGCTGCGCGACATGCGGACAGGTCTGCCCGACCGGCGCCATCAGGCCCCTGAGTCTCGAGGAAAAGCTGTTTGCAAAGATCGGCACGGCACGGATCGACAAGAGCCGGTGCATCGCCTGGGAGCAGAACAAGAAGTGCCTGATCTGCGATGAAATTTGCCCGTACAACGCGATCTCTTCCCAATTTGTGCCCGACCACCCGGTGACGGTGCCGGTCATTGATGAGAACAAATGCAACGGGTGCGGATATTGCGAGAATAAATGCCCGGTGGTTGGAGAGTCGGCAATCCTCGTGGAACCCCTGGGAGAACTCCGTTTGGCAACAGGTTCCTACAGGGAGAAAGCAAAGGAACTCGGTCTTGTTTTCCACGCCAAGACAGAGGTGAGGGATGACTTTATTCTTGAATCCGTAAAGGACAAAGAAGGGCAGGTGAAGACGGAAGAAAAGCCTCTCCCCCCGGGATTCGTGGTTGATCAATGATCCGCGTCGCTTCCCCTGCCCTCAAGGAGAGGATCACTACTCTCCGTGATACTTGAAGGAGACGTTGACTCTGGCGCGGTAACTCTTCACCTTGCCGTTTTCTATGGTGACATCGAGCTTGGTGATCTCGGCAACCCTCAAGTCCTTGAGGCTTGCTCCAGCCGTCTCCACGGCGACCTTGGCCGCCTCCTCCCAGGTCTTCGTGCTTGTCCCAACCAGTTCAATGATCTTGTAGGTGCTTCCCGCCATGTCACACCTCCTTTGAAAAGTGTTCGTGTCACGGCCGAAGTGGCCGGGTAAGTGTGGGCAGCATAGTGGAATAATTTGCGGGGGTCAAGGGTAAAGATGGATTTTGCGGATTGGATGTGCTAAGTCCATCGAGTCATAAATTCGGTGACAGGAGACGAGAAAGGAGCCTGAACGATGAAAACGTCATCCGATGTTTGCACGTGCGGGACTCAGGTGTCCGCCGAAGAAGAGAGGAAGGGCGGCTTGTGCCCGGTGTGCGGGAAAAGCATGAAGAAGGTGGAAGCCCTGTCCGACAGCCTGATCGAAGCCACGTTCGAAGTTTTGGCTGAAGAAGGGGCGATCTGGTCGGGGGCGCGTTAAAAACACCCTTGACAAAAAGAAAATGGTGTTTACATTTCAGCCTGAAATTTTTGTTTAAGCGAATAAAATCAGAAAGTTATTAATATCTACACCCTCTGAATTCCGGCATTGCCGCGGAGGAAAAACATTAATTTTTTATTACTATCCATGAAAGGAACAGGAGGTTAGCGGGATGAAAGTGAAACCATTGAATGACAGGGTACTGGTTTTGAGAACGGGTGAAGAGGAAAAGACAGCGGGAGGCATTATCATCCCCGATACGGCCAAAGAGAAGCCCCAGGAGGGCAAGGTGGTCGCGGTCGGCCCCGGAAAGGTCAACGACAAGGGCGAGAAAATAAATCTCGACGTGAAAGCGGGCGACAAGGTGCTGTTCGGGAAATACGCGGGCAACGAGATTCGCATCGACGGGGTCGAGCACCTGATCATGAGAGAAGACGACATACTGGCGATCATTGACTAAAGAGGAGGTGGTTAGACATGGCAGGTAAAGAAATTAAGTATGGAAATAACGCCCGGGAAAAAATGATGAAGGGCGTGGATACGCTTGCGGACGCAGTGAAAGTGACCCTGGGACCGAAAGGGCGCAACGTCCTGATCGAGAAAAGCTGGGGTTCGCCAAAGTCGACGAAAGACGGCGTGACGGTGGCGAAGGAAATAGAAATCGAGGACAAGTTCGAGAACATGGGCGCGAAGATGGTCAAGGAGGTGGCCTCCAAGACGTCTGATGTGGCGGGAGACGGAACCACGACGGCCACGATCCTGGCTCAGAGCATTTTTCGCGAGGGCAGCAAGCTCGTGGCGGCCGGCGCCAATCCCATGGCCTTGAAGCGAGGGCTGGACAAGGCTGTGGAAGTGGTGGTGGAGGAGTTGAGGAAGTTCTCGAAGCCGACCAAGGAAAAGAAAGAGATCTCGCAGGTGGGGACCGTGTCGGCAAACAACGACCGCGGGATCGGCGACATCATTGCCGAGTCGATGGAAAAGGTCGGCAAAGAAGGCGTGATCACGGTCGAGGAAGCCAAGGGTATGGAGACGACCCTCGATATCGTGGAAGGCATGCAGTTTGACCGGGGATATTTGAGCCCCTACTTCGTGACGGATCCTGAAAAGATGGAGGCCCATTTGGATGAGCCTTATATCTTGCTCTATGAGAAAAAGGTGAGCGTCATGAAGGACCTGATCCCCATCCTGGAACAGATCGCGAAGATGGGACGGCCTTTGCTCATTATCGCCGAGGATGTGGAAGGAGAAGCCCTGGCGACCCTGGTGGTGAACAAGCTGCGCGGAACCCTGAAGTGTGCAGCAGCCAAGGCGCCCGGATTCGGGGATCGCCGAAAGGCCATGCTGGAAGATATTGCGATTCTGACCGGAGGCCAATTGATCAGCGAGGATCTCGGGTGGAAGCTTGAAAACGTGACCCTGAATGATCTCGGAACCGCCAAACGGGTGACCCTGGACAAAGACAACACCACGATCGTAGACGGAGGCGGCAGCAGAAAAGCCCTCGAGGGCCGGGTGAAACAGATCCGCGCCCAAATCGATGAGACCACCAGCGATTATGACAGGGAGAAGCTGCAGGAACGTCTGGCGAAACTCATCGGGGGTGTTGCGGTGATCAATGTGGGCGCTGCGACGGAATTAGAGATGAAAGAGAAAAAGGACCGTGTCGAGGATGCGCTCAATGCGACAAGGGCGGCGGTGGAGGAAGGCATCGTGCCCGGAGGCGGAGTGGCGCTCGTACGGACCCTGAAGGCCCTGGAAAAGCTGGATGTCTCCGGGGATGAGAAGATGGGTGCCAACATCATCAAGAGGGCTTTGGAAGAGCCCCTGAGGCAGATTGCGAATAATGCGGGATTCGAGGGATCCGTGGTCGTTCAAAAAGTCATGGAAGGTAAGGGAGCCTTCGGGTTCAACGCCGAGACGGGCACCTACGAGGACCTGATCGAGGCGGGGATCATCGATCCGACCAAGGTGACCCGGTTCGCCCTTCAGAATGCGGCTTCGGTCGCGGGATTGCTGTTGACCACCGAGGCGATGGTCGCGGAAAAGCCCGAAAAGAAGAAAGCGGGGGCTGGGATGCCTCAGATGCCGCCTGAGGATATGTACTAATCCGTTTCGTGAGTCCATGGGAGCCCGGGCGGGTATTCCAGCCTGGGTTCCCAAGATACGATCTCTCACCTCCCCATCCGTCAAGGACCGAGCAACGGAAGCCCGGCTCCTTGAATCCCGGATCGAAGAGTTTCATGGGCCACCTGAATGCTTTACATCGAGGAGGTTGTCTATGCCGACGTACGATTATGTCTGTAACAAGTGCAAGAAGAAGTTTTCTCTGACCCTGTCTATTTCCGAGTATGAGAAGACGAAAACCCGGTGCCCGAAGTGCAAGAGCACCGATGTGAGACAACAGATTTCGTCTTTTCAAACCATCACATCCAAGAAGAGCTGAATACCTTCCTGGGAATCGCGAGTGAGCATTAAAAATAAGGACCGGTGCGACCGGTCCTTATTTCTTACGCGTAAAAGGACTTGCGTTTCTTCTGTTGACGCCCCACCATGATGCCCAGGAGGAGGCCGCACAGCAGTACGAGGGCTCCCGTGGCGAACCACCGAGTCATTTGAGAAGATCTGAGTTGCTCCACCTCTTTCCTGAGATTTTCCAGATGCAATCTGGCGTTTTCGAGGGCCGCTTCATTCATGGCATTGGTCCTCCTGAGCTTGAGGAATCCTTCGGCGCCTTGTTTCAGTTTCTCATAACTGGCCTGGATCTCTTCCAGCACCCTGGTCTTCTTCTGAAGCTCTGAAGCGAGGTCTTCTTTTTGGCGCTGAGCTTCGCTGTAGACGCCCTCCAGGTTAACCAGTTTTGCCTGAAGTGCCGCGTTTTCCTCTCTGAGGTTTCTAGCCTGTAATGACCATGGCGGGCGGGTGATGAGGTATTTGGAAAAGACCCAGCCTTCTTTGGCGCCGTCTACCATGCGCACGAGGTTCCAGTCTCCTTGTGTCTCAAGAACCTCCACGGCCTGACCCGAGGCAAGCATGGCAATGATCTTGTTCTCAGTGGTGGGGCCCGTGCGAAGGGTGATCTCGAAGGTGTCGGTCACATAAGCCCGGCCGGCCCGGCAGGGCTGGTGAGAGAGGAGGACGGCACAGCCCAGAAGCAAAAAGATCAAATGCAGCCTTTTCATGATCAATCCCCTTTGAATTATATCCCTTCTCTGCTCTATGGGAACCTGAATAATAGAAAATCCTTCGCAGGTCAAACGATTAAAATGTCCCAGTGCTTCTGCGTAAGGATGGGGAAGACGGGTGTTGAGGGGTGAGTTTTCGAGGAAGACGCGTTTCACGGCTTTCCGAGAGGCGCGAAAGCCGTGCAAGGAAGCGCTCGGAAAGACCCGGGGCATAGCTCATGTTATTCCAGATGGTGCCTTCGGCTTCTTTGAAATAAGCTCCTTGTGCGCAAGGCCTGCAAAAAGGCAGTCCATCGACCATGACTTCCCGGCGGTCCCGAATGACCTGCCCGCAGCGGCTGCACACCGCCTTGTATCGAGTCGGGCCGGGCAAGTCTGCATCGGAAAGGGGGACGACCACTTTCTGAACCCGGAAAAGGATCGAATCCGGCATACGGCAGTAGGCCATGAGCTGCTGATCCGCCTTTCCGGGGATGTCCGGCGCGTAAAACGCCGCCAGGTCCCGTGATTCCTCGGTGGAGACGACTCGGAAAGCCTCTCCGGTCTCCAGATTGAGGAAGGTGGCTGCCATGATCCCGTAATCCGCGTATTTCAAGGACCGTCGTCCCAACTTGACGCCGGTCACGTGGGCAACGGCATCGGCTGCGCATCGATCCATCTCCACGTAAACGATGAGTTTCTTGATTTGGTCGTGCCGGGTCGGCTCATCGAATCCGAGGAGACGGCAGCCCAGCATGGCCATGCGCACGCCCACGGCCTGGCCCGGGCAAAGATGCCCATGGGCTTCCGCAGAGGATAAGAGGAGATCTTCGAATGATTTCATGGCGGGGCTTATATTAAATCCAACATAACAAAAAATAAAGAAAAAATGTCTCATGAAAGAAGATTCCAAGAAGAAATCCTGAGGTCGGCTCACGTGAACAAATCAGGTTGCGAACAGGGGGACCTCCCCGTATAATGGATCGTGTCCTGATGCGATTCCATGCCCCCGGTGCCCACAACCACAGGTGCGAAAAGAGGTGAAGGTGGATTACATCATATGCCGGCGTAAGAAATCAAGACCCAAGACGAGCGTGAGCGTCTGTGAGAGGTGCTCGCGGAAACGCTCGTGCCCCGACTACCGGGCGTATGTCCAACCCTCGCTTTTCCCGAAACTGGGTCAGGCCGGAAGCGAAAAAAGGCCGAGGAAGCGAACGGCCAGAGCACCGAAAAAAACCCCCGACGCCGTGCAGGAACAAATGCCCCTTTCCCTCACCTGATATGGCTAACGAAGCTCCTCGTCAAATCGATCCATTTTCCCGGCAAGCTGGTGCAGAGGGGGCCTAGCAGGGACGACCATTCCCCTCAAGGCGATATCTATCGGCGTCGAGGGATGCGAACCGCTCTTTGAGGGTTTGAGATCCCTTTGTGATCGTCGGCAAGAGAGGTTCTGCCAGGGCTTACGTGGAGCAAACCCTCAAAGATCGATTCGCTGCAATCTCCGTTGACCACTTTTTGAGATATCGCCTTTCGGGGAACGGCCGTCCCTGCCGGGCTCTGGGCGGTTTGAGGCGGAGCTGCACCAGAACTTAGAATCCACCGGACAGAAACCTGTCCACTCCCTCAATGACCGTCCGTGGCGAGAGCTCTTCGAGACAGCGGCTCTTGCTCCTGCGGTGCCGGTCACAGCCCTCCTGGTGGCAGGGAACGCAGTCGCCTTGCCCCTGGATGAGAAGGACATTGCCGACCCTTTGAGTCCCTTGGCGGTCAAAGGGATTCTTGTCCTGTCTATAGCCGTAAGGCCATGGGGCCCATTTTACGGGGTTGGTCGGTCCGTATAACGCAACGGTCGCCGCGCCGGTGGCTGCGGCAAGGTGGGTCACCGCGGTGTCGGGTCCCACATAGACTTTGCAGGACCGAAGCAGCGAGGTCACTTCCCTGAAGGTCAGCTTTCCTGCAAGATTCACGACATTTCGGGCCATTCTCGACAGGGCCGCCCGAAGATAGGCTTTTTCCTCCTCGTTTCCTCCGCCGGTAATCACGATGGAGAATCCTTTTGAAGCGAGGTGCTCCGCCAACTGGGCCCAGCCTTCCAGGGTCCAACGCTTGTAATCGCGCAGGGGTACCATGTGGAACACGGCGTAGAGATGCCCGTCCATGTCAAAAGGAAGCCGTTCTTTCAGAGCCCGGGCCGATTCCGGCGATTCCGGCGGGATCACGTCATAGTGCCGGGGGATTTCGAGGACATCACAAAGCCGAAGGTTTTGAACGACCGTATGGGTGTCCCGGTCGTCGAGCTCGGTCCAGCCCTGGGATATAAACTTTTTCCACGCCTCCTGGAGACGGTATGGGGGGACGATGTTGACCCTTTTGGGTGCGGCCTCGAAAGTGTAAAGGGCAGGCCTGTCGCCGCACTGGGTAGTCAGGGAAAGATCGTAGCGCCGGAGTATTCTTGTGACCAGGGAGGCGTATTCTCTGAGGCCCGGGTCCTTGCTCACCGTGATGAGGTTGTTCACGTCAGGGTTGCCCTGCAGGATGCCCTCTGTTCCCTTGTACACGAGCACATCCACGAGCGCGTCTCCATAGGCAAGGCGGAGCGATCGAAGGACGGGGGTGGCGAGAAGAACGTCCCCGATCTGACGGGTCACGACCATCAGGATCTTTTCGGCGGGAAATTTCATGGGCGGCAAAAATGCATCAAAGGAGACGGTCGATCGAAACGTATTCGAGGCCGAAGGCTTCCGCCACAGCCTTGTAGGTGATCTTTCCCTGGATGACATTGGCGCCGAGTTTGATTTCCGGATTTTCTCCCATGGCCCTCCGCCACCCTTTGTCTGCGATTTGCAGGGCATAGGGGAGGGTGGCGTTCGTCAGGGCTATGGTGGACGTCTTCGGAACCGCTCCCGGCATATTGGCAACGCAATAGTGAACGACGCCGTCGACCGTGTAAATGGGATCCGCGTGGGTGGTCGGCTTCGATGTTTCAAAGCATCCTCCCTGGTCGATGGCGACATCCACAAGCACCGCTCCCCTCTTCATGGTTTTGAGCATATCCCGCGTGATCAGCTTGGGTGCCTTGGCTCCAGGCACGAGCACCGCCCCGACCACCACGTCGGCCCTTGTAGCCAAATCACGAATCGTGGCCGGGTTGGAAAAAAGAAGAAAACAGTTGCTTGGCATGACGTCGCTCAGATAACGCAGCCGGTCCAGGCTCATGTCAAGGAGGAAGACCTTGGCTCCGAGACCGCAGGCCATCTTGGCTGCGTTTGTCCCCACCACACCCCCTCCGATGATCAGAACATTGCCCGGATCGACTCCCGGGACGCCTCCGAGGAGAACGCCGTTTCCGCCTTGGGTCATTTCCAGGTACTTTGCCCCTTGCTGGATGGCCATACGGCCGGCCACCTCGCTCATGGGGGTCAGGAGGGGCAGGGAGCAATCGGCCTTTTGGATGGTTTCATAGGCGATGTTGACGGAACGACACTTGATCAGTTCATGGGTCAACTGTTCTGCGGCGGCCAGATGCAAATACGTGAAAACGATCTGGTCTTCGCGAATCAAGGCGTACTCCGGCGGGAGCGGTTCCTTGACGTGCATGACCATGTCGGATCGCTCAAAGATCTCCTGGGGCGTATCCAGGATATGAGCCCCTGCCCGGATATAGGCCTCGTCTTCGAAGCCGCTCCCCCTGCCCGCCCCTTTTTCCACGAGGAGGGTGTGTCCGTGGTGCACCATCACTTCGGCGCCGGCCGGGGTCATGGAGACCCGGTTTTCCTCTGCCTTGATCTCTTTCAGAATTCCTACGATCATTTCTCGACTCCTTCTTGTAAACGCTGATGACAGGGCCTCATGTCACCCCCGCACATAAGAATCCCCCTCGATCCCCCTTTAAGAAAGGGGGAGGACAGAAGGTAGGGGGAAACTTTCCCCCCTTTGAAAAAGGGGGGCCAGGGGGGATTTTCACGGTAAAAGGATGTCCCCGTTAAGATCGGTTGTCACTTTGGCGCATGCGGCCACCACGCTGTCGGAGATTCGGACGCCGGCTTTCACCTCCACGCCCTCCCATAGCACGGATCGCCGGACGGTCGCACCCTCCCCGATGCTGCAGCCGTCGCCGATCACCGCCCAATCCTCCATGCTGGCCGAGGGATGAACCCGGCAATCCGAGCCGACGAGGAAAGGCCGAGCAGCGAAATCCCGGTTCGCTTCCATGTACTGGGTCACACTGCCGATGTCGCGCCAGTAGTGGTTCCTGGATACGTAAGCTTTGATGGGCTCGCCGTCGCGAATCAGATTGCGGTAGGAGGTAACAATGTCCGAGAATCCGCCGGCAGGGATCATCGCGAGCATTCGGGGGTCGAGGATGTGAATGCCGGTAAAGGCCATCCTTCCGGCGTGCGCCGTTTTCCCGATGTCCGTGATGTTGAGGTCGTTGTCGGCTTCGATCTGATTAAAGGGAAGGCAATCGTGAAGCACGAGCGTGACCAAGGCTCCCGAACTCACGTGACGATGAATGGCCTCCTCGAGATCAATATCCGTAAGGATGTCCACGTTCATGACCGCGAAAGGCTCACGGCCGAAGAAGTCTTCGACATTCTTGATTCCTCCTCCTGTGCCCAGGATTTCAGGCTCCACCCTGACCTCGGTTTTTACCCCGTGGGGAGGGTGTTGCCGAACATACTCCACCACCTGATCATGATGATGATGGGCGTTGAGAATGATATCAGAACAGCCGTAGTTCCTGAGGTAATCGACACACCATGCCAGGATGGGCCTGTTCGCTACGGGCATGAGCGCTTTGGGCCTCTTGTCCGTGAGAGGATGAAGCCTTGTGCCGAATCCGGCTGCCAGAATCATGGCTTTCATGAAGAAGTGCCTAAAGTGCCTAAAATTAAAAAGCCTGGAGTACACGAGTACTGGGGTGTTGGAGTAATGGGTTAAACTCCACTGCAAGAAAACCAGCACCCTTGAGCACGAAACGAAAAGATCTCAAAAAAAAAGTGACCGTGTCAAATGATATTCATAACGCTGTGTTCTTCATGGCGTTCAACATGCCGGGGTTTTAGGACAGAACATTTTTGTTTGTCGGTATCTCCCGACAAACAAAAACCTTTCTCCTTTCCTTCAGGGCGAGTCCATAGTAGGCCTCGCTCCCGGAGTAGGCTCTTGCCGACTCGAAGTAATTGATGCCGAGGTCGATGGCCCGGTTGACAAGTTCGTAAGCCTGGGACTCGTAGCCGTAGGTCCTCAGCACGCCCTCGCCGCCAAGGCCCATGATGGTGGCTTGCCAGCCGGTCCGGCCCAGGGTTCTTTTGGGAATGGTCATGAGTGTCCCAGATCTCGCCGCATTTGCTCCACATTGGCATGAATCGACAGTCTTTTCAAGAAGTTTCTGTTTTTCTCCCCATGGGGCAAGGGTTGAGAAAAGCGTTTTTTTCTGGTAAATTTCATGGAACCACAAGGAGTGTGGAGCAATGCCGGCGAATCTGCCCCCCATGTACTTCGAGGCGGAAAAACGCTTTCGGGAAGCCAAGACGCCCGAAGACAAGGTCGAGGCCCTTGAAGAAATGCTTGCCATCATGCCCAAGCACAAGGGTACGGACAAGCTCAAGGCCGATCTTCGTCGCAAGATTGCAAAGCTTAAGGATGAATCCCAACAGAAAAAGGCAGGGGCGAGGAGTGTCACCCCCTACTCGATCAACAAGGAGGGGGCCGGACAGTTCGTCGTGATCGGACCACCCAACACGGGGAAATCATCGCTTGTGGCCACGCTCACCCATGCAAGCCCTGAGGTGGGTGACTTCCCTCACACGACCTGGAAGCCTACACCGGGCATGGTGCCTTACGAAAACATCCAGTTCCAGTTGATCGATATGCCTCCAATCAGCCATGAATACACCGATCCTCTGATGGTGGACCTCCTGCGGCGAGGGGACATCCTGGTGATCATGCTGGACCTCAAGGCCGACGTGCTCCAGCAACTGGAGGACACCCTTTCCATTCTCGGCGAATGGCGGATCTTCCCGGAAGGTGCCGCCGTGCCGGGGGACCTGAAGAAGCCGCCCGCCATGAAGAAAATGCTTCTTGTGGTCAACAAGGTGGACGATGAGGAGGATCTGGAGGATTACGATGTTTTTGTGGAGCTGGCGGGAACGACGATTCCCACGATGGCTGTTTCCGTGACCAGGGCTCGAAACCTGACGGCTTTCATCGAGAAGATGTACGAGGCGCTCAACATCATCCGCGTCTACACCCGGGCTCCGGGCAAGGAGCCGGACTTCACGTCGCCTTTCGTATTGCCCAGAGAGAGCAAGCTGGAAGACTTGGGTGAAAAAATTCACAAGGACTTTAAAGAGAAGCTAAAGTATGCGAGAATCTGGGGCAAGGCGGTTTACGACGGCCAGATGGTGCAGCGAGATTACGTGCTCCGGGAAGGGGATGTGGCTGAGTTTCATGTGTGAAAGAATGGAGCAGCCGACTTCGCCGGAGCAGCCTCCGGCTGTGACGGCTGAACTGGAGTACTGGAGTGTTGGAGTAATGAGGTAAATCATTCATGCCTACGTTTGTCGCCATCGTTGCTGCAAGTGTCACCGGTTACCTGGTGAGCAAGCTCCTGGGAGATGTGCCGTTCATATGGAGCGCCGGGTTGTCGTTTATCCTGTGGGTCCTGGTGTTCTATTTCACGAAGAGATTCCTGAGCAGCCTCAAGCCGTAGGAAGAAAGGACTCTCAAAAGCCTGTCCTACGACCTAGAACCCTCCCCCCTCTGCCTCGTGCCGTCATTGCGAGGGACCGGAGGGAGCGTGGCAATCCAGTGGAAAGCACTGTCCCGAGCAAAGCGAGGGATCTCCTGGTGACGCGAAAAGATCCTTGGATCCGCCTTCGGCGGCCTCAGGACGACTCGCCGCGCGAGTCGGATTGCTTCGGTCGTTGCACTCCCTCGCAATGACCGTTGTGAAATGAGCAGTAAGGCTGTCGGACAGACTGTCGACACTATTTAAATGGATGGGGCGAGCCTCATGTCGAATGCTCATGAAAAGATCCTGAATGAACTCATCGATTACCGGGGCGACTGCTGAAAGGCCTACCTGGACATAGGTCTATGTCTCAGATTGGTGCCGCCCGGCAAGGAATTCGAATTCATCGTCGAAAAAGACAAGGTCGACAAGGTCAAAAGAGTGATCGCGCATAACGACGGTGAAGTCATCGCTGAGAGGGCGGATCAGGAAGACGTGCGAATGAGGGTCCGGAGAATCGGCTCGGGCAAGGAGCCCTAATCCGATGACCCTGGGAAGGATCATGAATATGCCCCTGAAATGGCCCCACTGGGTCGTCCTCATTCCCATTCTGGTCGGCGCATTCTATTATTTCTACCCGAGAATCGAAAATTTTTTCATCTTCTTCCCCCAGAGAGCCTTTGATTTTGAGCCCGAGTCCTTTGGGCTGGCTTACAGAGATGCCGCCTTCACCACAGAGGACGGCAAGACCCTGCATGGGTGGTTCTTTCCCGGGGAAAGGGAGGACCCCGTCATCCTTCACTTCCACGGCAATGCAGGGAACATCTCCCATCGCCTCGACCTGATCAAGAATTTCCGACAAAAGAGGCTGCAGGTTTTTATCTTCGATTACCGGGGATTCGGAAAAAGCCAGGGAAGGCCGTCTGAAAAGGGCCTTTATTTGGACGCCATGGCCGCCTACGACTACCTGGTGCAGAAAGAGGGCATTCTGCCCGGCAAGATTGTGCTTCACGGGCATTCCATCGGCGCTGCCGTGGCCGTGGAAGCGGCGCTCAACAGAAGCGCCAGGTCCGTTATCCTGGAAAGCGCTTTCACGTCTACCAAGGACATGGCAAAGACAATGCCCCTGTTTTTTCTGCTTTCGCCCTTCCTTCCCGCCAACTACAACAACCTCGAAAAAGTCCCTCGCCTTCGCATCCCAAAACTCATCATTCACGGGGACAGGGATGAGATCGTGCCCTTTTCCATGGGTGAAAGGCTTTTTGCCGCTGCGGCTGAACCCAAGCGCTTCTTGCGTCTCGAGGGCGCCGGACACAACGACACCTATGTGGTAAGTGAAAGGGTGTACTTTGAAATGTTTGCGAAGTTCGCGAGATACCCGAGAAAATTGGAGGAGTGATTTGGAGATAAGCCGAAAAAACGGCTTGTTAGAACACCGTGGCCGGAATACGATAGCGGTACAGAAATCTCGATTTCATGCGCTCGAATCCGGATAAGGATTATTGCCTGGTGGTTAGGTTGTGGGGTGAGAAATGAATCAGCGGACGAAGAACCTAAAAAGACCGGTTTCCAGGGAAAACAGACTTTCCGATGAAGTCGAGAACTTGGAACAAGTCATTGCGCAGCAAAAAAAGACCATCGAAGCGTTAAAAGAAAGCGAAAAAAAATACCACAGTTTTTTCGACAATGCCCTTGTGGCGATGCTTCAGTCAAGAATTAAAGATGGGAAACTTGTGGACGCCAACGAGCAATTCGCAGCCATGTTTGGATATAAGAATCGGGAGGAACTCATTAAGAGTTCCTTGCCTTCAAATCGCTATGTAGACTTGAAAGACAGAAAAAAACTGTTGGACAAACTGTATCAGGAGGGCGAGGTGAAGGACTTTGAAGCTCGCCTTCGGAAGAAAGATGGCACGGTCCGATGGGGTAGGATCTGGGCAAGAATAGTCCCAGACAAAGGCTACATTGAAGCTATCTCCACGGATGTTACAGAAAGAAAGATGGCTGAAAAAGCCTTGGAAAAGAAGGAAAAAGTGTTACACATACAGGCTAGAAAGCTGGAGGAGATGAATTCGGCGCTGAAGGTATTCATTCAACACATGGAGGAAGAGACTAAACAAAAAGAGAGTAACATGGTCGCCATTTTCAAAACCCTAATTTTCCCATACTTCGACAGACTCAAAAGGTCAAGGCTAGACGAAAGTCAGAGAGCCTTCATCGAGATTCTTGAAACCAACATGAGGAAAATATTTTCATCCTTTGCCGTCTCACTTTCTTCCGGTACCACAATGCTCTCGCCTACAGAGATACAGGTAGCCGCCTTGATCAAAGAAGGAAAGACCTCCAAGGAGATAGGGGAGATTCTCAATATGTCTGCGGATACGGTTTCGTTTCACCGAAAGAATATGCGAAAGAAATTCGATCTCGTAAAGCGGAAAGCCAACCTGAGGACCTATCTCCAATCCTTGGACGCCAAATAGTCCAGAATATGGTCCACTGATATGGTAGTAATAACCTACCAAAAGCCCACCTTTAATGTACCAACACTTAAGTTGCGTTCCATGTTATAAAACTCCAAGTCAGAACTCGGGCAGTTATCAACCCCACCTCCCTCATCAGACCAGAATGCCGAGCGAAGGCTCAGGGAATGTAAGGTTTCGGACCTTGATTCCATTGCGAGCGAATACTCAGAACAGCCGTTGGGGTTGGAGTGTGTCAAACCAAATGATCACCGGAGCGAGAAATATGAACGTTGAGAAAAAGATACACCGCGATGCAATACTGATGGATGCAACATGCCCTTTGGCAGATTATGAGAACTACTGGAAAAACTGGATAAGGGGTGGAGCAACGGTGATAGCTCCGACGGTAAACCGTCCACCTGAACTCATGTACGACACCATGCGACGACTGGGAAAATGGTTTGAAAAACTTCGGAAAAATTTTGACAGATTGATGCTGATTGAACGGGTGAGCGACATATTCGAAGCCAAAAAACAGGGTAAGCTTGGTCTGATTTTTCACCTACAAGGAACCATGCCTATTGAGATGAATATCAACCATATTGAAATTTATTACCGCCTAGGCGTGCGCATGATTCAATTGACCTACAACGTGAGAGATTTTGTGGGTGATGGGTGCCAGGAAAGGACGGACAGTGGGTTGAGTGACTTTGGTATCGAAGTCATAGAGGAGATGAACCGTCTAGGTATTGTGGTTGATTGTGCTCACACTGGGCACCAGACGACGCTTGAGGCGATAAAGGTCTCCGATAAACCGGTCATCATTTCTCATGGAAACGCCTTCGCTGTTTGTGAGAACTCTCGCAATCTCCCAGATAAGATTATCAAGGCCATAGCTCAGAAAGGAGGCGTGATAGGGATCAATGGCTTTCCAGGATTCGTGGCGAAAAAGAAGAGGCCGACTCTCGATGACCTCATAAACCATGTAGACTACATTGCTCAACGGGTTGGAATAGACCACGTGTCGCTGGGGATCGATTATTTCGAGGGACAGGCAGGTGTAGCCCAGGATGATGCTGCGGTTGCTCTTTATGAGGGGTTGGTAGAGGCAGGAGTGTGGGATCCGAAGGACTATCCGCCTCCGCCCTGGGTTTATCCGAAGGGGATAGAAATGCCCGAGAGATTGCCGAACCTGACGGCAGGGCTCATTCGACGAGGATATTCGGAGGAAGAAGTCAAGAAGGTATTGGGGCTCAATCTAATTCGTGTATTCAACGAGGTTTGGGTCTAGGGGATCCGATGGGGATCGTGCGAAGCGGTTTTTAATTTGCGTAGAGCGAATGGACGACGGGGCATTCGCAGGTCGGGAAGAAAGTGAATGTTCGCAAAAAAGGGTAGAGAAAGCCTTTTGAAAAACAAGCGAGTCATTTTGGCCGTTGACTCTCACACGATGGGAGAGCCGACCAGGATCGTGATCGACGGGGTCGGGGCGATACCAGGGAAATCAATGGCTGAGAAACGCAGGTATTTCATAGCCCACTTTGATGATCTCCGGACCTGTCTCATGCATGAACCAAGAGGGCATAGAGATATGTTCGGCGCAGTTATGCAGCAACCTACACATCCTAGAGCCGATCTGGGACTTTTGTTCATGGATGGAGGCGGGTATTTGACCATGTGTGGACACGGGGCAATCGGTGCAGTCAGGGTGGCGCTCGAACTTGGAATGATAGAGAGAGACGGGAATCAATCGAAAATAATCCTGGACACGCCCGCAGGTTTGGTGTCCGTACGGGTGGATGGATCAAAAGACAAAATAACGGGCATTTCTCTCCAGAACGTCCCCTCGTTCCTTTACCGCAAAGACTTGTGCATAGAGGTGCCTGGAATAGGTCCGATTAATATGGATATCGCTTTTGGTGGCAATTTTTGTGCTTTGATAGCTGCCTCTGAGGTTGGTGTAAAGTTGCTTCCCGACAATACCGAAAGACTCGTTGAAGTCGGAATGAGAATTTTGAGTCGCCTCAAGGAGTGCTTGGAAGTGCGTCACCCCAAATTGCCAGATGTTCGGACTGTAGATTTGGTTGAGATTTATGGACCTCCAGATACCAAAGAGGCTGACGCGAAAAATATCGTTGTTTTTGGGGACGGACAATTTGATCGGTCTCCCTGCGGCACTGGGACATGTGCAAAAATGGCATCCTTGTTTGCGAGGGGCCAGCTTGGTCTGAAGCAGACGTTCGTTCACGAGAGCATTGTAGGAACCATTTTTCGCGGTCGGCTTATCGGCAAAGAAAAGGTGGGGACGATTTCAGCCGTCATCCCGGAAATTACAGGTCAAGCCTTCATTACCGGGATTCAGGAAATCTTGATCGACCCGGATGATCCCCTAAAGTATGGCTTCCGGTTGGGTGGAAGTGTGTTTTCTGACTCAAGAAAGGAGACCAGAGAACGGGGTAGCCATCAGGCAGGCGGCGCGCGAATGGAATGAAACAAAAATAGGGTCACTCTGGCGACGATTGGCTCAGCTAGGAACCTTGTTCGGAAACACGATTGCCTAGGTGGATTGTCAATGAACGGCATGCGAGACATTGGATTGACATCAAAAGATTCTTGATCGAAGGAGGGCGAGAAAAATGACACGAAAGGCGATTTTTGTGGGAGTTCTTCTGGCAGCATTTTGGGCCAGTCAGTGGGTCACCGGACCCGCCTTGGCTTCAGACATCAATTGGAAGATGTCATTGCGCGTAACCCTGACCAGTCCGGAAGGCAAGGCGCATCAGAGGTTCGCTGATTTGGTGAAGGCCAAGAGCAAAGGCAAAATGACCATAACGATTTATCCAGCCGAGCAATTGGGTAAGGTAGACGCTTCTTTGGAGCAACTAAAAACGGGGCTGATACAGATCATGCCCGAAGCGTCTTCTTTCCTTCAAAAGTACGATCCGCGCGTGGAGATCGCCTACCTGTCTTTCAACTTCTCCGACCGGAATCACTGGATTCGTTTTCTGGAGTCGGAAATGGTGAGGGGTTGGTACGATTCGATTGCGAAGAATCACAATATTATGATCCTAGGCAAAGAACAGGATTTTATGAGGGGACCTTATCGTGTCATGGTGTCCAAGAAACAGGTTAATGGTCTTGAAGACATCAAAGGTATGAAAATAAGGATTCATCCAGCAGAGAAAGCGGTGGCTGTATGGAAATACCTGGGGGCGAACGTGATCATTTTGGCATGGACAGAAACTTATGAGGCTCTTGGTCGTGGTACGATTGACGCCCTCACCTCTCCAATTAGCCTGGTCGAGTCTATGAAGTTTTATGAGCAGGCGAAATACGTGATCAAATGTGACGAGGTTCCACAAGGGGTTGCTTATATGACGAATTACAAGCAATTTCAAGAACTCAGCCCCGAATTGCAGAAGGTCTTGCTCGAATCCCATAAGGAAGCGGCTGCATATGCAACCCAATTGGCGAAGGACGATGCGGAACTTTCGTTGGTAAGGATGGAAAAAGAGGGGGTGAAGTTTAGCGAAATGGATTTAAAACCCTTTGTGATTGCAATAAGGCCTTTGTACCAAAAATGGGAAGAGGAAGGTAAATTGCCTGCAGGAACACTCCAGAAGGTAGCTGATCTGGCCACGAAATAGTGCCAGGATAGTGATCTCAGAGGAAATGCTTGGAAATACCGTGGTTACGCTAGGGAGACATTTACTGCTGATCTTGGAAAAGGCCTTCGTCCTCATGACAGTCCTCTTTTTGGCTGCAATGGGAACCATCAGCCTTGTACAAATCTTCTGCCGGTATGCACTCAACCATGGCCTTGTCTGGGCTTTCCCGACAGTCATGCTCCTCTTCGTCTGGCTCGTTTTCCTGGGAGCGTTTGTCATCTACCGGAGAAAGAAGGATATTGCCGTAAATTTCATCATCAACCTTTTCCCGGAAAGATGGCGAAGCAAGTTCGTCTTCGGGACAAACCTGTTGGTGATAGCCTTGCTGGTGGCCCTCCTGATCCAGTTTCCTTCAATTGTCCGTGAGCAGAACACCCAGATGAACATTATTCACCTTCCCCGCTATGTGCAATCCGTTCCATTGTTTATCGGGATGGCCTTTATTCTTTTGGACTATATTATCGATACTGTCGAGATCGCCAAGAGGGTTTCGAGAAAACAAATAAAGGCTGATTGAGAATATGGTCGCCCTCTTGCTCATAGGAATTTTCCTTGTTTTCATATGTTTGGGCATTCCTATCTCGATGAGCATAGGGTCTGCCACCGTCGTTGCTTTTCTCGCGGGAAGGCACACCGAATTCCTGTATGTCATACCGCAACAGATGGTTGACGGTGTTGACAATTTTGCCCTTCTAGCTGTCCCGTTTTTTATCCTCGCCGGAAATCTGATGAATGTCTCTGGACTGACGGACAAGCTCTTCAATTTCGCTACGACCCTCGTTGGACATTGTCGAGGTGGGCTCGCCCAAGTGAACGTGTTATCGAGCATGGTTTTCGCGGGAATTTCCGGTGCCGCCGTTGCGGATGCCGCAGGGTTGGGAGTTATCGAAATAAAAGCGATGACTGAAAGGGGCTATAGCCGCCGCTTTTCTGCAGCCATTACTGCCGCATCCTCCATTATTGGACCTATCATTCCCCCATCCATTCCACTGGTGATTTACGCTTATCTTGCTGAAACATCAGTGGCTCGCATGTTCCTGGCGGGAGTAATTCCAGGTATCCTGATAGCGATTTTATTAATCGCAACAAACTACATTTTCTCCTTTAGGCTCCATTTTCCACGTACTGAACGCGCGTCTTTGAGGATAATGCTTCGAAGTGCCGTTGACGGAATCGTGGGTCTAATGGCACCCGCTGTCGTGTTAGTCGGTATCCTTGGGGGAGTGGTAACGGCCACGGAAGCGGGTGTTCTCGCATCCACTTATGCCGTGCTTGTGGGCATTGTCTATGGGGGACTAAACCCCAAGAAGCTGTGGAGTGCCCTTTATGACACGGTTATCATGACTAGCGTTATCATGTTCATTATCTCGTTTTCAACAGCCATGGGGTGGCTTTTTGCTTTTGAGCAAATTCCTCAAATGATGGCAGAGATATTCCTTTCTTTGACAACCAACAAATTTGTGTTCCTTGCGTTGCTCCTGGCGTTCCTGCTGATTATTGGGTGTGTCCTCGAAGGCCTTCCTGCAATGATTATTCTGCTTCCTCTCCTTCTTCCCTTGGCTGATCAGTACGGTATTGACCGTATTCAGTTGGGTCTAGTGGTTGTGACGGCCTTTAGCGTGGGTATTCTGACTCCCCCTATGGGGATTGTGCTCTACATTATGGCGGAGGTGGCTCAAATAAGCTTTGAGGAGATCGTGCTCGGTGTTTTGCCCTATTTGGCGCCTCTCTTTTTAGTGCTTTGTCTGATTACCTTTTTTCCTCAGGTATCGATTTTCTTGCCTACCCTGCTGTTGGGCAATGGAGGGCCCTGAAAAGAGGGCTCAAAATGGGAGCCTATCGTGCGTGCCTGGAGAAGGATTCCTAAGTAAAGAAGCAGGCCGCCTGGAAGAAGCTCAAGAAATTAGAGAAGGAGGAGGAGAATTGTGGGAAGGTACCTTATTGAGCAAACGGTGTCACCCGAGGGAACCGCAGGCGTTCTTTTGAAACCCGAAGACCGCAGCGAAGTTCTTCGTCCTGTTTTTGAGGCGGCAGGATGCACCTTGGAGAACTTCTATGTGTCTCTCACCGAAAACAAGACTTATCTGATCGTGGAATCTCCGGATCTGAACCTCATCTTTCCGATATGGCAAAAGTTCATGGGAGGTGGAGCCGCATCATCGATCAAGGTCACTCCGGTCATTCCAATTTCCGAGGCAGTGAATTTAATGAAAATGGCGGAGTGCGTGAGCTATCGGCCGCCCGGCAAGTGAAAGCTATTGAGGGAAGGACACAAGCAGCAATCTCCAAGTGGTCTGAGGCCAAGAGAAGATGCTAGGAATCTGACATAGAGGGAGCAAGGCTGGGAGGGGTAGAGGGAAAACGCTTCACCACAAAGAATATTCGCAGCAAAGAAAGGAGTATGGGGATGACTGAAGCAAGAATTCTCAAAATGGCGATGGTAATAACCTTGGCGATTTTCACCGGCATGGCAACTTTTTCGGATTTGTGGATCCCGACGGCTCATGCGAACGAAGAGTATGAGCACTTAAGGGTTGCTTTAAGGCGTGATATCGTTAATCTAGATCCTCTTGGTTATCCTAGTTTAAGTAGGGAAGAGTTGAATGTTCACAAGTGCCTTTATGACCATTTGTTCGGCAGGGACGATGACGGCAAGATTGTCCCTGAGCTTGCTACCGGCTATCAATGGCAAAACAGCAAGACGTTGAGGATAAAGCTTCGAGAGGGAGTGACTTTTCATAACGGCGATCGATTTTCCGCCGTTGATGTCAAATGGTCTATAGAAGACATGCTCGATCCGGCACGTGGCCCAGGCCTTGTCGGATTCCTGGAAGGGATCGAAAAAGTTGAAATTATGGATGATTTTACAGTGGACATACACACAAAAGAGCCTATGCCAACGCTTCCGGCACGTTTGACTTGCTATACGCTTATCGTCAACTCCAAACAACGCTCTCAATCGGAGCCAAAGGACTATGAGAACAGTCCTATCGGAACGGGCCCTTTCAAGCTCGTTGAGTGGAAGAAAGGAGAGCGGATCGTTATGGAAAGGTATGACAAATACTGGAAAGGCATACCGAAGATAAAAAAGCTGACCATCTATCCGATCCTAGACCAAAACACTCGGATCTCAGCACTCAAAGCAGGCACCATAGACGTGGCTACCGACATCAGTCCGGCACTTGCAAAAGAGCTGCTAAGTTCTCCAGTTATTGAAGTCACATCGGTCCCTAGCGTCAGGTGTGACTTCGTCTGGCTGAGGACCGAGCAGCCGCCATTCAACGATAAGAGGGTTCGGCAAGCTCTTAACTACGCGGTCAACAAGGAGGAATATGTAAAAGAACTCATGTCGGGTTTTGGGCTTCCTCTGGGCCAACCCCTGCCACCCTATTTCTTTGGGCACAACCCGAACATCAAACCCTATCCCTACGACCCCGAAAAAGCCAAGCAGTTGCTTAAAGAAGCAGGCTATGCGGAAGGATTCGAGGTGTTTTACGAAACGCCCGCTTTGTTTGAGGAAAATGCAAGGGCTATCGCCGGGTATCTTCAAGCTATTGGCGTCAAGTGCAGGATTGAGGTCAAGGAATTCGCTGCAGCCTATGGAGACCTGCTGGAGCGGAAGATGCGACCGATTATGCATTTCAGCTGGGGAAACTGGAGTCTCTTGGACGTTGACGGGACCCTACAGTTTGTCTTCGGCTGCACAAAGCCGGGCCAGGGAAAATGGTCATATTACTGCAACCCACGCATTGAGGAAATAATCGCTGAGTCAAAAACCATCGATGAGAAGAGGAGACTGGCACTGTCAGAGGAAGCTATGCAAATACTGCACGAAGAAGCCCCCCTCATTTTTCTCTACGCACAACAAGATATCCATGCAAAGCGACTCGGCATTGCGGAATTCAAGGCTAGAACAGATAATACGATCAATTTGAAGTGGGTTAAAGAAAAGTGAAGTTGTTTACAGCGCGCCTGCGCTCTATGATTGAATGGCCAAGATAAGGGGGTCTGGATAGTCCTGTAGCCTGGTTTCAACTCCCAGGGGTTCGGATATGTTCAAGAAGTTGATAAGGAATCCAAAAGCGCTTTTCGGATCGGCCGTCGTTGTTCTTTTCACCTTTGTTGCCGTGGCTGCTCCTTTGCTGGCCCCTTGGGATCCGGACAAACAGGTTTTGTCTAAGAGGCTTCTGCCACCCGGCTGGGCGGATAAAGGGAATTGGCAATATCCGCTTGGGACAGACGGTCTTGGCCGAGATCTCTTGAGTCGATTGATTTTCGGATCAAGAGTGTCCCTTGTTGTCGGGATTGTGGGGGCATGCGCTTGTATATTGGTGGGATTGCCCTTGGCTCTACTCGCGGGGTATTACCGCGGATGGGTCGATGAAATAATTATGAGGCTTGCTGATGTGTTTTTGTCGATTCCAGGACTTCTTCTGGCCATCGCACTGGTTGCTCTTCTGGAACCTACGATCCTGACCGTCACCGTGTCATTTACTGTTGCATCTTGGGCCTGGGCGACGCGTACCATCAGAAGTGAAGTCTTAAAGATCCGGGAGATGGAGTTCGTGGAGGCCGCAAGGGCAGCCGGAGCAGGGAACCTGTACATCATCGTCAGGCACATTCTTCCCAACACGATTGGCATTACCATCGTTTTTACCGCTCTTTATGTCGCTATTATCATCCTATATGAAGCGTCCTTGGCTTTCTTGGGGTTCAGTTGCTCATCGACCTCATGGGGGTGGGATTTGGCAAGCGGCCGACAATACATTTCCACGGCATGGTGGATATCTACTTTCTCCGGTGTCGCCATTTTCCTGGTTGTCTTGTCTCTCAATTTTCTCGGAGACTGGCTGCGGGATTACCTTGATGTCAAATTGGACTAGCGTTACTGGACCGGGGCATTAGGCAGATGGGTTCGTATATCATCCGACGGCTCTTCTATTCCCTCCTTACGCTTTTCGGCGTATCCCTGGTGGCATTTGCTTTGCTCCATTCCCTGTCAGGGGATCCGGCCGCTCTCCTCCTCGGTCCTTACGCTTCGGAGGAAGCAGTCCAGAGTATGCGGAGAGAACTTAGGATGGATGAACCTGTTTGGAGCCAATATGGGGGATTCATCGAAAACCTGGCTAGGGGTGAGCTGAAGTCACTGTACTATAACCGTCCTGCATTCAGTGTCCTGCTCGAAAGGTTTCCGGCAACCATGGAGTTGACGATAGCGGCCCTCATCATCGCTGGATTCGTCTCGACAATCAGTGGGATCGTGTCAGCAATAAGGAGGGACACGCTCTTTGATTACTCGGCGTCCGCTGTCTCCCTGTTTGGAATATCTATGCCCGACTTCTGGCTGGGAACGATGCTGATTCTCCTTTTCGCGGTGCATTTGCAATGGTTTCCCGCCTTTGGCCGCGGTCCTGCTTCCTTCGCACAGGCGGTGGTAACACTTATGACCCATCGGGACCTGACTGAGGTCTTGACGTTCTTGAGCCATATCTTTCTTCCCGCCCTTACCCTAAGCGCTCATGTGATCGGTGTAGTGACCAGAGTCACGAGAACGAGCATGCTGGATCAGGTCAACAAAGAGTACGTGACGGTCTTGAGGAGTAAGGGGCTCCCGGAAAGAGCAGTTGTCATAAACCACATGTTCAGAAATGCTCTTTTGCCGGTCGTTACGATTTCCTCAATGGAGTTCGTGAAACTCCTTGGAGGTGCCGTCATTGTAGAAACCGTGTTTGGATGGCCGGGGATTGGATTTCTTATGGTCGATGCGATTTACGCGAGGGATTATCCTCTCGTGCAAGCAGGGATCATCTTCTTCTCGGTCTTCTTTATAGGGGTGAATCTGCTCGTGGATGTCCTTTACACCTATTTGGATCCGCGCATCAGGTATTAAGGTGAGGAGTTAATGGTTCTGCTAGATGTGAAGGATCTCAAAACTTACTTTTACACCGAGTTGGGTGTGGTGAAAGCCCTTGACGGGCTCTCTTTCGCCTTGGAGCGAGAGAGAACCTTGGGGCTGGTAGGAGAAAGCGGTTGCGGGAAATCTTTGGCGGCTTTGTCCATGATGGGTTTAATCCAGCGTCCTGGGAAGATCGTGGGAGGAGAAATTATCTACGACTGGAACGGGAGGCGCACGGATCTGGCTAAACTGAAGGCTGGAAGCCCGGAGATGCGAGCCATTCGAGGAGGCGAAATCGCAATGATCTTCCAGGAACCGATGACTTCACTGGATCCAGTTTATACCGTGGGCAGTCAGATTATTGAGGCGATTAGGCTGCATCAAAACTTGAGTAGGAAAGAGGCTCGGCACAAAGCCCTTGAAATGCTCATCAAAGTTGGGATTTCATCTCCCGATCAGAGAGTTGATGAATACCCCCATCAGCTTTCTGGGGGAATGAGGCAAAGGGCGATGATTGCAATGGCGCTTTCGTGCAACCCCTCCTTGTTGATTGCGGACGAGCCTACAACCGCTCTCGATGTGACCATTCAGGCTCAGGTCCTAGACCTTATGGTTAAGCTCCGTGAGGAATTCAAAACCTCCATCATCATGATCTCTCATGACCTTGGAGTCGTCGCCGAGATGGCCGATGAAGTGGTTGTTATGTATGTCGGGAGAGGAGTGGAACTTTCAACTGCAAAGAACATATTTCGGAATCCGAAACACCCTTACACTCGGGGACTCATGGAGTCGGTACCGTCGATTATGTCTAAGTCGACCAGCTTTCGATTTATCAATGGAGCGGTACCGGATCCCCTAAAGCTGCCTGCTGGCTGCCCGTTTGAACCGCGTTGCCGAGAAGCTAAGCCAGTATGCCGCACAGATAGGCCGCCGATGTTGAAGGTCGATTCAGATCATTGGGTCAATTGCTGGCTGTATGAGTGAGGGCTAAGATTGTGGTTGCTGGAGACGTCATACTGGAAATAAGGGATCTGAAAAAATCCTACCCTGTTCAAAAAGGTCTTTTTCGTCGAATCGTTGCGGAAGTGAAAGCTGTGGACGGCGTGACGTTTTCCATACGGGAAGGTGAAGTCTTTGGTCTTGTAGGAGAAAGTGGATGTGGAAAAACAACGGTGGGGCGATGTATTCTGCGGTTGACGAAAATAACCGGAGGCGACGTGTTTTTTTTTCATAGGAATGGGCCGAATTCCAGTGGAGAAAAGAAGACAAGCATTTCCCATGCAAGCCACGACGTAATGAGAAGGTTACGGCGAGACATGCAAATCATCTATCAAGATCCAAATTCCTCGCTGAACCCGCGAATGAAGGTCGGAGCGACTATCGGTGAGCCTCTGGTTATTCACAAAGTGGGCAGGAAAGGCACGAGAAAACAAATGATAGGCTACCTGCTCACTGCAGTAGGGATGAATCCCGAACATATGGATAGATACCCCCACCAGTTCTCAGGTGGCCAGCGTCAGCGTATCGCCATTGCGCGGGCGCTCGCTTTAAAGCCTCGGTTCATCATTTGTGATGAAGCTGTTTCAGCTCTGGATGTTTCCATTCAGGCTCAAGTTCTGCAATTGCTGAAAGATCTGCAGAAAAACTTCAGACTTACCTATCTCTTTATTTCCCATGACCTAGCTGTGGTCAAAAATATTACTGACCGCGTAGCGGTGATGTATCTGGGGAGAATTGTTGAATCAGCAAAAACGACAGACCTGTTCAATCATCCCAAGCATCCTTACACGGAAGCTCTCATTTCCGCGGTTCCGATTCCCGATCCAGACCTAAAAAGAAAACGCATTCTCCTGGCTGGAGAAGTGCCTAGTCCGGTTTCGCCTCCATCGGGATGTCATTTCCATCCTCGCTGCAAATACGCACAGGAGGTTTGCATGACGGATTCACCGATCTACCGTAATTTGGGCCATGAGCATCTCGTGAGTTGCCATTTTGGAGGAAGGTTGGCCCTAAACCCTATCTCCCACTGGAAGGAAAAGGGCCCGCAAGATTTTCTCGTGAACCCCAAGCGATCATAGCGCAGATATCAGAGGAAGATTCATTGCAAACAGGGCAGGGGATTTGGAGCATCGGCCTTCGCCTTGTATGAAAAATCTTGACAGGAAAAACGCAATATTATAATGGTTAAACCATTATAAGGATTAGAGCCGTGTTCCAGCAGGCAAAACAGAGCAGAGTTTTTCAGGACGTGGTGGACCAAATCCAGGAGGCGATTGTCCAGGGAAGGCTCACGCCGGGGAGCAGGCTCCCTGCGGAGCGGGAACTGACGGATATCTTCAAGGCCAGCCGGGGGACCCTTCGGGAAGCCTTGAGGGTTCTCGAACAAAAGGGTCTCATCCGCATTAAGACGGGCGTCAAGGGCGGGGCCGTGGTGAACCAGCCCACCACCCATTCGATGAGTGAAAGCCTCGATCTGCTCATCCGGTACCAGAAGGTCTCTTTGAGGGATCTGGCTGAATTCAGGGAAGGCGTGGAGGGCATGGTGGCGGCGATGGCTGCGAAGCGGGGGACCGAGGCCGACATCCGCAACCTCAAAGGGCTTCTCAAGGAGGCCGGTGTCTTCCTGAAGCAAGGCACTCCGGGCCGGGATGCCTTTATTCGGATAGACAACCAGATCCACATGGCCCTGGCCAAAATGGCCGGAAATCCTGTGTATGAGTCCGTGCTTCGGACGGTCTACGACAACATTCACCGCTACTTTGACCGGTTTCTTCCAAGAGAGGAGAGCATCATCGAGGAGAACTATCGGGATCTCCGAGAGATCGTCAAAGCGGTGGAGGGAGGTCAAGCGGAAAAGGCGTCTCGCCTCGTTCAGGACCATGTGTTCCGGTTCAACAAGCGCATGGAGGAGAACGCCTCCTCTCTTGCCAAAGCTTAACGGAGGGTGCAAAACCCATGATGAAGCGACGCATCGAGAAACATCCCATCCTCGACATCCCCAAGCGAAAGCGGGTGGCGTTCACCTGGAACGGTCAGACGCTTGAAGGCTATGAAGGCGAGATGATTGCCTCGGCCCTCATCGCCAACGACATCCACATCTTCGGGCACCATCCCAAGGACAACAGTCCCCAGGGCATGTTTTGCGCCAACGGCCAGTGCTCCCAGTGCATGGTCATTGCAGGTGGACTGCCGGTGAAGGCGTGCATGACGCCGCTGCGGGAGGGCGACGTCGTGAAGAGCCTGGAAGGTCTGCCCGAACTTCCCGAGGACGACCGGGTTCCGGCCCTGAAGGAGCCCCCGTTGCGCGATGTGGAGGTCCTGATCCTCGGAGGAGGTCCGGCCGGGCTTTCAGCCTCTGTCGAACTCGGGAAACGCGGTGTGGATACGCTCATCGTGGACGACAAGAGCAACCTGGGTGGAAAACTCCTGCTTCAAACCCACAAGTTCTTCGGATCCGTGGAGGATTCCCACGCCGGCACCCGGGGGTTTGAGATCGCACGGATTCTTGAAGAAGCGGTGAGAAAACTGGATTCCGTGGAAATCTGGCTCAACACGACCGCGGTGGGCGTTTTCTCAGACCGCATCGTGGGAGTGGTCAAAGGAAACCTGTACAGGAAGATCAGGCCCCAGAGGCTTTTGGTGGCCACGGGGGCAAGGGAAAAGATGTTATCCTTTCCGGGGAACACGCTGCCGGGCATTTACGGCGCCGGGGCGTTCCAGACGCTGGTCAATCGTGATCTCGTGCGGTCCTCGGACCGGATTCTCATCGTGGGCGGCGGCAATGTGGGTCTCATCGCAGGCTATCATGCGATCCAGGCGGGAATTGAGGTGGTCGCTCTGGTGGAGGCGTTGCCCCAGGTCGGGGGATACAAAGTCCACGCGGACAAGCTGAAGAGGTTGGGTGTGCCCATTTACACGGGCCACACGGTGGTGTCCGCGACAGGCGGGGATCGGGTGGAAAGGGTGACCATTGCGGCCCTCGACCAACAGTGGAAGGTTGTGCCCGAGACGCACAGGACTTTTGACGTGGACACGGTTCTTATCGCCGTAGGGCTGGCGGAAGTGAACGAGTTCTACACCAAGGCGAGGGATTGGGGAATGGACGTTTACTCGGCCGGTGATGCAGCCGAGATCGCGGAGGCCTCGGCCGCCATGTTCACGGGCAGGATCAGGGGATTGGAGATCGCCCGGTCCCTCGGGCTTTACGAAGGGGAAATCCCCGTGGAATGGGAGGAAAAGGAGCGGATTCTCAAATCCAAGCCGGGACCCGTGGTCCAGCGGGAGAAACCGGTTGAAGAAAAGGGGGTCATGCCCATTTTCCACTGCACCCAGGAGGTTCCTTGCAACCCCTGCACGTCCGTCTGTCCGGAGGGAGCGATCAGGACCGAGAGGGATGAGATCACGGGTCTTCCCTACATCGTAGACGTCAATCTTTGCAAAGGATGCATGAGTTGCGTCTACATTTGCCCGGGACTCGCCGCCACCCTGGTGGATTACCGGAAGGATGGGGAACACCCCACGGTGACGCTTCCTTACGAGGTGTGGAGAGAGAAGGTCGAACCGGGGCAAAAGGTTCCGGTCACAGACGTGGACGGCGCCGTCCTTGGCTACTACCCGGTGGAAAAGGTGCTCGCCAATCCGAAGAAGTATCCGGGCACGTTGCTCGTCCAGGTGAAGCTGGAAAAGAACGTGGCCAAGAGGGCGGCAGGGATCTGGGTTCAGGAAAAACAGGTGGAGCCGTCTCTGATCTACGAGCGGGAGCTCCCTCTGGATGAAGCGATTGTGTGCCGATGTGAGAGGGTGAGTGCAGGAGAAATCAGGGCCGCCATACGGGAAGGGGTGAGAGACATCAATCAGCTCAAGGCGATCACGAGGGCCGGCATGGGAGCCTGCGGCGCCAAGACATGCAGGCCCATGATCTGGCGTATTTTCCAGGAGGAGGGCGTGGACCTTGGAGAGGTCACGGACAGGACCGACCGTCCCCTGTTCGTGGAGGTGCCCCTGGGGGTCCTCGCAGGAATGAGAAAGCAAGAATAAAACGGTGCACGGTACATGGAAGAGCAAAAGGGATGTGGTGCACGGCACACGGGAGAACGGAAGGGCTTAATTCAAGCAGGGTTTTTCCGTGCACCCTGAGCCGTGGCCCGTGCACCGCTTGAATTCATGGAGGTTCTTGTGGCTGAAAAAAGCTCTTATGACGTGATCGTCGTGGGTGCCGGATCGGCCGGCGTTCCCGTGGCCCTGGCCCTGGCCGAGAAGGGCGTGAAGACTCTGGTGCTCGACAAGCATGCTTCGCCCGGGCAGGGGGAGAACAAGAAGGCCATAGGCGGCATTCGGGCCACCCACTCGGACCCTGCCAAAATCCTCACGTGCCTCAGGTCGCTGCAGATCTTTTCCACCTGGGAAGAAAAATACGGGGATGACATCGAATGGCTGAAAGGAGGGTACACGTTTCCCGTTTACAGGGAAATCGAGCAGAAGGCGCTCAAGGGCATCCTTCCCATTCAGAAGCAGTATGGGTTGAACATCGACTTCTTCGGACCGGAGAAGATTCAGGAGGTGGTCCCCGGGATCAATGCGGAAGGCCTGCTGGGTGGAACCGTGTCGCCGGATGACGGCTCGGCTTCTCCGCTCAGGGCCGTGAATGCTTTCTGTCGCAGAGCCGTGGAGATCGGGGCGACTTTCCTTTTCAAGGAAACGGTCGAGAAAATCATGGTGGCTCAGGGCAAGGCGCTGGGTGTGGTCACAAAGAGTGGAACCTACTCGGCGCCCGTGGTCGTGGATGCGGCAGGACCCAGGTCGAGGCAACTCTGCATGACCGCAGGGGTGGATGTGCCGGTGACCCCGGACTCCCACGAGGCGGCCATCACGGAGCCGGTGAAGCCCTTCTTCACCTGCATGGTGGTAGACCTGAGACCCGGCCTTGATTCCAAGAATTACTACTTCTACCAGAACAGGCTCGGCCAGGTGGTGTTTTGCATCACGCCCGAGCCGCTCATCGTGGGGGACGACAGGCGGGAGACCTCGGTGTTTCTGCCCCAGGTCGGATCGCGCATGGTGAAGCTTCTGCCAAGGCTCAAGAACCTGAGGGTAAGGAGAATGTGGCGCGGCCTTTACCCCATGACCCCGGACGGTTCACCCCTGGTGGGATGGAACCAGGACGTACAGGGCCTGCTTCATGCCACGGGCATGTGCGGCCAGGGGTTCATGCTCGGACCCGGCGTGGGCGAAGTGGTGGCCCGGTTGGTCAACGCGGAGTTAACGGACGAGGACAAGATCATTCTCGAAGGCTTTTCGCCTTACCGGAAATTCGGAGGGCAGGAAGCGCTGAAGTAACCTTTAGAATGCCTAAAGTGCGCTAAAGTGCCTAAAATGCCTAAAGTCAAAAAAAAACGAAAGAGATGGAAGGTGAACCGGAATGATGAATGAACGGGGCACGTTTCATGGCCCAGGGTTCATTTGGCCTTGAACTGTGCACGATGCAGCAAAGGAGCATGTTCGATGAGCGAAATAGTTTTCAAAGAGATCAAAACGCTGCAATATGAACGACCCGATGTCGAAAAGGGTTATGCCAATCAGACGCTGTACGTGAATCTTACTCGCCCGGAAATCGCCGTCAAGCCCGTGACAGAGGCGATGAAAAAAATCTTTGTGGGGGGCAAGGGCTTTGACCTGTGGCTTCTGTGGAACGCGGTGAAAGGAACGACCCGGTGGGATGATCCGGAGAACGAGGTTTGCATTTCCTGCGGTCCCCTGGGAGGCACGCCGATCTATCCGGGTTCAGGCAAGAGCATCGTCACCACGATTTCTCCGACCACCGGTTCGGTGATGGACTCCAACGTGGGCGGCTACTTCGGCCCTTATTTGAAGTTCGCCGGCTTTGACGCCATGGAGGTCCAGGGGCAAGGGGCGGGAGAAACCGTCCTGTTCGTGGACGGGATCGATGAAAAGGTCCAGATTTATGAATGCTCCGGTCTTCCGGAAGATGCCTACGAGACTTCCAGAATGCTCACGGAGCACTTCGGGCAGGGGAAACCCAGGAATATTTCCGTGGTCTCTTCGGGACCTGGAGCGAAAAACACGCTGATAGGGTGCCTCAACTTCACCTGGTATGATGCGGGACGAAAGAGGGTGAGATACAAGCAGGCGGGAAGGGGAGGGATTGGAACCGTCTTTGCGCGCAAGCACATCAAAGCCCTGGTCGTGCGATGGGATGCGGTCACGGTGAGCACCAACCGTCCGGCTGACGAGGAGGCCCTGAAGGAAATCGCCAAGCTTCACAGTCACGAAATCGTGGAACTGGATCCCAAACAAAACGAGATGGCGAAAATAGGCACGACCCATCTGGTCACGATCATGGACGACTTCGACCTTCTTCCGACGCACAATTTCCGCTACGGACAGCACCCGCAGACCCCTAACATCGGGAAGGAAGTCTACAGGCGGCTTTTCGACAAGGGGTTCGACGGGTGCTGGATCGGCTGCACCGTGGCATGCTCGCACGGGATCAAGGATTTCGTTCCCATGACGGGTCCTTACAAAGGCAAAAAGGTTTTTGTGGACGGGCCGGAGTATGAGACCATCGCCGGGTGCGGCTCCAACCTGGGCATCTTCGATCCCTTTACGGTCACGGAAATAAACTTCTACTGTGACGCCTACGGCATCGACACCATCTCTTTTGGCACGGGCCTGGCCTTTGCCATGGAATGCTATGAAACAGGCCTGATCAACCAGACCCACACGGGTGGGCTGGAACTCACCTTCGGCAACAGGGTGAGCGCCCTGGAAGTGCTGCACCAGATGGCGAGGGGTGAAGGATTCGGCAAGGTGGTGGGGCAGGGTGTTCGAAGGATGAAATCGTGGTTTGCAAAGGAATGCGGTGCAGATGAGGCCGTCATGAAGGACATCGGCATGGAGGCCAAGGGTCTCGAGTTCTCCGAGTACATGACCAAGGAATCCCTGGCCCAGCAGGGAGGGTACGGGCTGGCACTCAAGGGACCGCAGCATGACGAAGCGTGGCTCATTTTTCTCGACATGGTTCACAACTACATGCCCACCTTTGAGCAGAAAGCCGAGGCCCTTCACTGGTTCCCCATGTTTCGAACCTGGTTCGGCCTATGCGGTTTGTGCAAGCTGCCCTGGAACGACATCGTCCCGGAGGACAACAAGGAGACCATGGAGCCGGCCAAAATCATGAAGCACGTGGAATGGTACGGCCGCTATTTCAGCGCCGTGACCGGGCGCAAGGCCGGGCCCGACGACTTGATCTCCATGAGCGAAGGGGTCTACAATTTCCAGCGCCTCTTCAACCTCAAGATGGGGTTCGGGACCAGAGAGCATGATGCCCTCCCTTATCGTGCGGTGGGGCCTGTGACTGCGGAAGAGTACGAATCCCGCGCGGAACGATACGACAAACAACTCGTGGAAGAGCACAAGGCGGACATCACAGGCAAGAGCACGGAGGAAAAGGTCAGCCTTCTCAGGACGATCAGGGAAGCAATGTACGAGACGCTCACGGACGCAGTCTACAAACGACGGGGCTGGACCCCGCAAGGCATCCCGAAGCTGGAGACCGTGAAGCGACTCGGCATCGATTTTCCTGATGTGATCGAACTCCTCAAGGCCCACGGGGTGCGATGATGATCAAAGTCGGGGGAAAAGAACACCCCTGGCAGAAGGGAATGACGGTTGCCGATCTCCTGAAAGACCTGAACGACCCTTACCCCTATGCCGTGGTCAGGATCAACGGCAGCGTGATTTCCAGACCCCATTTCGAAAAGACCACGGTCCCGGACGGGGCCGAGATCTTTCTGATACCCATGATCGCCGGTGGATAGGCCAAGGGAAAAACACCATGTCGTCACCACGGAGACACGGAGGACACCAATTCTCCCTCTCTGTGCTCTTCGTGCCTCTGTGGTGAACCCGGGTTTTCCGAAATCGGCAGAAATCGCCTGTCTTTGTACCACTATTGCTTGACGCCCCCTTTTTTTTCTGATACGAAAAAGTGCCCTTTTCCAGAGAGATCGGGCCGTTAGCCCCATAATCAGGCGTAACCGCCTGTTTTTTTGGGTGAATCCCGTTCGCCGGGCAATTCTGTTTACCGCTGTGCGTAGGCGCTTGCTGCGCCTTTGTCGCGAGAGATAGAGGGCTTGTCCGGAAAGGAGGGGTTTTTCTTTGAGTTGGGAATAGACACGTTCCAAGCGGTCAACAAAAAACACAGCAGAAAAGAAGGAGGAGAAAGAGTATGCCCTATGATGCGGTTAAGATGAAGGACTGGCAGATATCGGAAGCTGCCGAGAAGAACATGCCGACTCCTGATGAGTGGCGCGATAAGCTGGGACTCCAAAAAGATGAGATGATCCCCCAGGGAAGGCTGGCCCGGGTTGACTTCCTGAAGGTCATGAAGCGCCTGGAAAAGAAAAAGGACGGGAAGTACATCGAGGTGACCGCCATCACCCCCACGCCTCTCGGCGAAGGCAAAAGCACCACCTCGTGCGGGTTGATGGAAGGCCTCGGCAAGCTCGGGTTGAGTGTCGGCGGCGCTCTGCGGCAGCCTTCAGGCGGCCCCACCATGAACATCAAGGGAACGGCTGCGGGCGGAGGCAATGCGCTGCTGATCCCCATGACGGAATTCTCCATGGGCCTCACGGGTGATATCAACAACATCATGAACGCCCACAACCTGGCCATGGTCGCCATGACCGCGAGGATGCAGCACGAGAGAAACTACAATGACGAGCAGCTCAAGCGGCTGACCCGCATGAAGAGGCTGGAAATCGACCCCACCCGCGTCGAGATGGGCTGGATCATCGACTTCTGTGCCCAGGCCCTGAGAAACATCGTCATCGGGTTGGGCGGCAGGCAGGACGGCTTCACCATGCAGTCCAAGTTCGGGATCGCGGTTTCCTCCGAGATCATGGCGATCCTGGCGATCGTCACCGACCTCGCGGACCTGAGGAAACGCCTCGGTGAAATAACGGTGGCCTTCAACAAAGCGGGCAAGGCCGTGACCACGGGAGACCTCGAGGTCGACGGCGCCATGGCCGCCTGGATGGTCGATTCCATCAATCCCACCCTCATGAGCACTGCGGAATACCAGCCGTGCTTTGTCCATGCCGGGCCTTTTGCGAACATCGCCGTGGGTCAGTCTTCCATTATCGCGGACCGCGTGGGCCTCAAGCTTTTCGACTACCACGTGACCGAGAGCGGGTTCGGGGCGGACATCGGTTTCGAAAAGTTCTGGAACGTCAAGTGCCGCTACAGCGGCCTGACTCCTCACGTCTCGGTGCTGACCACCACGATCCGCGCCCTCAAGATGCACGGCGGCGGGCCCAAGGTGGTTGCCGGGATCGCGCTGGATCCTGCCTACACGAAGGAGAACCTGAAGCTTCTCGAAGCCGGAATGCCCAATATGGTGCACCACATCAACACGATACGAAAGTCAGGCATGAATCCGGTGGTGTGCATCAACTGCTTCCACACGGATACGAAGGACGAAATTGCCATGGTGAGGAAATACGCCGAGCAGGCGGGTGCCCGATGCGCCGTTTCCGAACACTGGGCCAAGGGCGGTGAGGGAGCCCTCGAACTCGCCGAAGCCGTGAAGGAAGCCTGCGAATCGAAGCCGAAGTTCAAGTTCCTCTACCCCATGGAAATGAAGCTCCGCGACAGGGTCGAGAAGATTGCCAAGACGGTGTACGGGGCGAGCGGCGTTGCCTGGACACCCGAGGCCGAGGCCAAGGCGAAGATGCTCGAAGGGGATCCCAAGTTCGACGATTTCGCCACCATGATGGTGAAGACCCACCTGAGCCTCTCCCATGATCCGGCGCTCAAAGGGGTTCCCAAGGGATGGACCCTTCCCATCCGGGACGTGCTCATCTACTCGGGTGCCAAGTTCCTCTGCCCTTGCGCGGGAACGATCAGCCTCATGCCCGGAACCTCTTCCGATCCCGCGTTCCGCCGTATTGACGTGGATGTGAAGACAGGCAAGGTGAAAGGATTGTTCTAGGTATTGCAAGAAAGAGCGATTTCGATCATGACCAGGGGGCCTTCGGGCCCCCTGTTTTTTTGTCTATTTCCAACACCCTTACTCTATTCTTTCATCGAACGCCGGGCGTCTCCCGTATTTTTCCTGGAATTCATTTACTCTCCCCCTCAATTCAGAACTTCTGGTTTCTATAGTGGCCCAAAACTGCTATAATTATTGTGGCAGCTCAAAATGGTCTCGCTTTTCACGATGACTTGAAGGAAAGACTGCTTGTGTCTTCATTAAGATTGACTACGACAACAAGGGTATCAAAGAGAAATTGGTCATGGAAAGTAATCGGGCATTCGAGAAGGAGCGTCGACATGAATGAAAAACTTCTCTCTTCCACAGAACTCGATGCGCTGCGTGAGATCAAGGAAATGGTATCACAGCGTTTTCAGGTGGTGGATTTCATTTTGTTTGGCTCGGCGGCAAGGGGAGACGCCGAAGACGAATCAGATCTGGACCTCATGATAGTTGTTTCAAAACCCGTTTCCCGTTCAAAGCGCCACGAGATTACCGATATAGTATTCGAAGTCAATCTCCGTTTTGAGACGAATTTCAGCACGTTGGTAGTTGACCGGGAATCATGGGAGTCAGGACTGATGTCAGTACTTCCCTTTAGACATGAAATCAAAAGAGAGGGTATCCGTTTGTGATCAATCGGTATGTGCGCTAAGAAACTGCCATCCCGATGCGGTCCAGCGCCTCGAGGATCTTCTCCGGGGTGATGCAGAGCTCCTTCATCCTTGCACCGATCGCATCGTAGACGGCATTGGCCACGGCAGGAGCAACACCCACCATGGTCCCTTCGCCTGCGCCCTTGGCACCGAATGGACCGGTCGGCTCGTTGGACTCGACGATAATGGGCACGATTTCCCCGACATCACACGCCCGCAGGATTCTGTAATCCCTGAAGCTGTCGTTGAGGATCCTGCCCTCCTCGAGAAGCAGTTCCTCAGTCAGGGCCCAGCCGATCCCCATGACCGCACCGCCGGTTATTTGCCCCTCCACGTTTGCAGGATTGATCGCTTTGCCCACGTCAAAAGCACCGACCACTTTCACGACCCGGACCTCACCCGTTTCCGTATCGACCTCCACTTCGGCAAAGGTGGCGCCGTAATATCCGGGCATGGCAGGCGCCACGCCCGAGGAAACGCCGATGATCTGTTCACAAATGGACATGTCTGAGATCTGGATCTTGCGCATAAGATCACCGATCTTTAGATGGACGGAAGGGTCCTTGGCGTTCAAGACGATTCCGTCCTTGATGTCCAGATCCCGCTCTTCAGTCCCAAGGTCTTTTGCCGCAAAGGCGAGAAGCTTTGTTTTTGCATCTGCGGCGGCCTTCTTCACGGCAAGTCCACCGGCATAGGTCTGGCGGCTTCCATGGGTGCCCCCATCCAAGGGGGTCAAATCGGTGTCAGGCATGGATACCGAAATCCGGTCGAATCCCACGCCGATTTCTTCCGCGGCGATCTGGGCCAGGGCGGTCCTGTTTCCCTGACCTTCGTCAGAGGCCGAGGTTACGAGCTGAACAGAGCCGTCCGAGCCGATCATTACGGTCGCCGAGGCCGGGTCGGGTAAAGCGCCGGCTGCCCCGGTTCCGTGCAGCATGATCGCCATGCCAAAACCGCTCTTTGTCGTCTCTTCAGCCTTGCGGCGAGATTCTCTTTCTTTCCATCCGAAAGCTTCGGAGGCCTTTGTCAGGCACTCCCTCAACGCTTCACTGCGAATCTCGTCATAGAAGACGGGATCGATTTCCCCCAGACCGCGATAGTTCTTGAGTCTCAACGCCACCGGATCCATGTCGAGATGGCGGGCTATGATATCCATCTGAGACTCCTGAGCGAAATTCATTTGAGGGTTCCCATACCCTCTGAAAGCTCCCGTCAAAGACTGATTGGTGTAGACGGCGGTCGCATCGAAATACACGTTCGGGCATCGGTAGAGCCCGACGCCCGTGGACAGGCAGTTGGCAAGGACACCGATGGAGTGGGTGCTGTAGCCCCCCACGTTCGCCACGATGTTGATGCGGTTGGCGGTCAATATCCCCTCCTTCGTAAAGCCTGTCTTCATATCGATGATCATCGGGTGCCGGGTTTCCGTACCCGTGAAATCCTCCGTTCGCGAGAAAGACATGCGCACCGGCTTGCCAGTTCGTCTCGAAAGAAAAGCGCACATCACTTCCAGCCCGTGAATCAGGCCGCACCGGCCGCCAAAGGCGCCCCCCGTGTAGGGCTTGATGACCCGAACCCTGTTGTTCGGCAGACCGAGAGCCCTGGCAAGATACATCTGGCTCCAGTTGGGAAGCTGTGTGGACGTGTAGACGGTCAACTTGCCCGCGCCGTCCCAGTCGGCAATACAGGTCCCGATGGGTTCGAGAGGCGCGTGTTTCTGCTTCGATGTGACGAAGCGGTTTTCAATCACGTAGTCGGCGTCTTTGAATCCCTGCTCGATATCCCCATAGTGTTTCGTCACGTGAAAGGCCGCATTGCCTTTTTCGTGAATGGTCACGTCACTTTGGTCTAAGGCTTCCTGGGGGTCAAAAATGCTTTGTAAAGGCTCGTAGTTTACCTCGATCATCGATACCGCGGCCAAAGCCGTTTCCTGATCGTCTGCGGCCACGGCGAGCACCGGGTCCCCGATGAACCTCACCACATTGTCGCGGATGAGCATCTCCTTTTCCTTTTTCTCGGACCGGAGGAAAAACCAGTATCCCACAATTCTCGGCACGTCATCCAGGGTGACGACGGCCCTGACCCCGGGCAGGCTTCTTGCTTTTGCGGCATCGATCCCCACGACCTTTGCATGGGGGTATGGACTTCGCAAAAGCGCACCGTGGAGCATGCCTCGCACGCTCAAATCCGGAGCATATTTGGCGCTGCCCGTGACTTTATCCAGGGCGTCTATTCTGGGTACGTTTTTCCCTATTGCGGAAAATCGATCATTCATCGTTTTCTCCCCTCAGGATGCGGGCGGCCTTAAGAACGGCTTTCACGGGTTTTTCATAGCCGGTGCACCGGCAGAGGTTGTTGGAGAGGGCTACCCTTACCTCCTCTTCAGACGGATCCGGGTTGTGTTGAAGCATGGCGTCCGCGGCCACGATCATACCGGGCGTGCAAAACCCGCATTGAGCCGCTCCCCCGTCCACAAAGGCCTTCTGGATGGGGTGAAGCTCGGTTCCTTGTCGCAAACCCTCGATCGTTGTAATCCGCTTGCCGTCGGCCTGGACGGCCAGGGTCAGGCATGAGAGCACCGCTTTTCCATCGACCTTGACGGTACATGCGCCGCATTCGCCTTCCCCGCATCCCACTTTTGTGCCCGTGAGCCCGAGTCTTTCACGCAGGGCATCCACCAGCCGTTCATAGGGCTTCACAGTGAGTTCATGCCACGCCCCGTTGACACAGATTCGAATCGTTAATTCCGGCATTCGCGGCACCTCCGTGCGCTTGTTTCGAGCGACCTTCTGACGAGCACGGTCACCATCCGCTTTCTGTAGTTTGCAGAGGCGCGAACGTCGCTGATCGGTCTCGCTTCCTCCGCGGCGGCCTCAGCAGCCTCCTGAACCAGTTCGGGGGTCAAGATCCGGTCGACCAGAACGTTCTGCGCATTCTCAGCCAATATCTGCTTCTCCGCCACGGACCCCAGTGCGATTCTCACATCAACGCACCGGCCGTTCACGCAGTCCAGTCTCGTGGCAACGTTCACGACCGCGATATCCACCGCGGTTTGGTGGCGCCTCAGTTTCAAAAAGGATGCTCCGCCGGTTCCAGAGCTCCAGGGGATCCTGACTTCAGCCAGGAGTTCGTCTTCCCTGCGGGCTGTCCGGTCGACGCCCAGGTGGAAATCTTTGAGAGGCAGAGTCCTTTCGCCTTTCGGGCCGACCAGTGTGACTGATGCATCCAGGGAAATCAGGGCCAGAGACAGGTCGGCGGCGGGCGAGCCGTTGCAGATATTGCCCCCGATCGTGGCCATGTTCCTGATGGTTGGGGTGGCCATGCTCTTGGCAGCCTCCGTCAGCGCCTGATAGGGCCATCCGGTCAGCAGGGGGGAGGTTTCCAGCAAGTCGACGGTGGTTGCCGCCCCGATGTGTATCGTCTTCTCTTCCTTCCGCAGGTAACTCAGGTTGAGGCCGGCCACGTCAATCAGGGATTCGATTGCGGCGGGTTTTTTAACGAGAAGGTCCGTTCCTCCCGCGATCAGTCTGGCTTTTCCCCCGAATTTTGAAAGCAGCGCCACGGCTTCCCCCAAGCTGCCAGGGCGATAGTACGCCGAAGGGGTGAAAGCATGGTTCACGACGGCACCTCCTGGAAAACGGTTCTCTTTTCAGAACGTATTTGATCGATCGCGTTGATCGCCTGCCCAGTTTTTTTTCACAGCCTTTGCTCCCTGTCAAGCAATCCTTCTCACGGACATCCGTTCGTGGGGATGTATAGAACCATGAACGGCAAAGGGGCCGGCCGACCCTTTGCGAGGCTGTCATATCTGGCTTGCCCGAAAAAGCTGCGATTACCAGAACGATCCTTGAAACGAGATTCAAAGGGTCATGCGAGAATCCGGAGACCAACCGGTAAGCAGGATAAGATCTTCGCTACAGCCTATGACTCTTCGTTGGGGGTTCAGAATACCATTGGTATTCCTGAGAACCAGACACAAATGAGGTTGCAACACAAGAAAGCAATGCATTCGGGAGCGTGTGAAGCTCAAATCTCGCTTTCCTCATTTTCCAAGTAGTAATCACTTATCACAGGTTTGGCTCCGTCTGTAGTCTGCAGACGATATCCCAAACTTCTTCTTCTGCCACATGCTTCTCAGAGGGGCGCCCGGATTCTGATTTGAAAAAGAAAACGATAAAATCCGAACTCGGGCTACTGTCCCTCATGAAGAAATTTCCCCAACTCCTGGTTGAAGAGTGAGGGATGTTCCATCATGGGGGAGTGTCCGCTGTTGGGAAAGATAATCAGAGCGGAGGCGTGGATTTTTGTCTGGAGGAAGGAAGCGTCCTGCGGCGATGCCACCGGGTCCTTGGCGCCCCACAGAATGAGTGTGGGTTGCTGGATGGAGGCCAGCTTCGGACGGATGTCGAAGTCGAAGATGCTGGCGATCATCTGGACCTCCGGAGTCATGGGGAGAAGAGGTTTCCCGACGATGGGCATTTTCAGGGATTCGAACAAATCCCAGGCCGTTTGGGGCTTTTGCTTTTCGATTAAATCGTCGGCCATGGCCCGAAATTGATTTTTGAGGAAGCTTTCCACGAATTCCCACTCCGTGTCTGCCCCCATGATCTTCTTAGACATGGCGTAACCCAGAAATTCCGATTTGTCCCCGATCCCTACGGCATCGGTAATGGCCAACTTCTTGACTCTCGATTTGGGCACAGAGGCCAAGTTGAGAGCCACCACTCCTCCCATAGAGTGCCCTACTAGGTTCACCAGGTCGATTTCCTGTTCCTGGAGAAACTTCTCTACCATATCGGTCAACCATTCGATGGAGTAATGCACCTCGGGTTTATCCGATTCCCCGAAGCCGGGAAAATCCATGGCAATCACCCGAAACGTAGCGGCAAAAGCTGGCAGATTAGCCGACCAGTCTCTCCATGATCCCCCCAGTCCATGAAGGAACAGGATCGGCGGTCCCTTACCCGCCTCCACGAAATGCACGTTGAGCCCGGAAATCTTCACCTTCTTAGACGGGATAGAGAGATAGTCGGAAGTGCCCTGTCCAAAAGCCCAAAGGGTCATGGAGAAAAGCAGGAGTATGGACAGAGGACCACTGACAAAGACGAAGCGCCTTATGGAAATTCCTAAAGCGGCCAAGCGACCTTTGCACCATAATTTGGTTTCCACGGATTTGAGAATAGAAGACCTGCCCCAGTATGTCAATTCGTCATTGAGAATTTCGGTCCCGTTACATCTGAGTCAATATGTCACCTCCTGCTTATGACTAGCGATACGGATTGTGGCGCCGGCGTTTTTTTAGCTTACAAAACGCATTGTTCACTCCTCTCAGCCTCCTTCTCTCTTTAGCTTATAGGAAAAATAAGTTAAAATGCCCACGCTGAGAAGCTCTGCAACCCCTTTCCCTAGCTGGAGTTGGGGACTTTGTCGGGCTACAAGCCTAAACCTGTTTGAGCCCTCCGGGCTGCCGCTCCATCCCCAGACAGGAGTCTGGAGTTTTATGCGGCCGGGTAAACGGGAATTTGCGTTTTTCTCGTAGCCCAGTCGGTGCGTCTCTAGGCCTCGGGACCTCTCGGCGCCTCCTTGACTCACTGTGGGAATTTACTCACTTTTCATCTTCAGGAATTGGAAATCATGAATCACCGAAAACCGAGGGACATCCTCTCCAACCTTGATTCCCGTGAACTCGCTAAGGTGCTACACAAAATTCTTATTCGCCATCCGGAGTTGAGGGACGAAGCCAACAGCATCGCAAACGATCTGCTCAATGATATATCCGTTGAGGCAGTCTCGGAGGAGATAAGAGCCCTGATTCTTGGTGTCGGACTCGAACAACTAGGAAATCGGTCTGGCAAGCAGCCGTGGGGCTATGTTGAGCCTGGAGAGGCAGCTTGGGAGGTTCTCGAGGAAAGCATCGAAGACAGACAGAATGATATGAAGCGCAGGATGCGGGTCGGCCTGGAGCTATCCGCGGAGCAGCTCTGCCAGGGGATTATTATAGGACTCTACAATGCTAAGGCTTCAAAGCGTGACGGTGCGCTGGCTTGGGTGCCAGATTTCCCCGCTGAGGCTGCGGCGCAAACCTTGTCTGATCTGATTGAGCTATATCCTGGAAACCGAAGAAGGGCAGCTGCCAAACGAATTATCGCTGGGGTGGAAGAACACTCGCCGGAGTGGCTGGAGATGCTATATCAAGTGGCGGAGAAGGTTATGTCATCCAAGAAGAAAGTGAAAAAAACGAGGTAGATCAGGTCGTACAGTTGACAGAGGTACACGACTGTTATGGCGAGGGCTTCAAGGAGATTTGTCAGTGAGACGTTATGGCCCGAATTTCAGGAGATCTCCGAAACCCTTCGCGAGTACTTGTCCGAGGTGACCGATCGCGTTATATCACAGGTTATCCATCAAGACAGTTCCGAAGTGAAGGTGGTGCAGGAACCCAAGTCTCTCCCCGAGTTTGGCACGGGGTCCGTGGCATTATCGGGACCAACAGGTCAGTCAGGCCTGGAAGGGTCCTCAGTTCCTGAAGGCGGCGGACTGAGAAATTCCTAAAAGCACAAAGGTTAGAAACGCAAAAAACGTAAACGTCGATGTAAAGGTCTCTCCCGAGCAGGGCCGCACCGAGGGCGCAAGTGATGACCCAACGAAAGTTGCTGAAATATAGCTGTTGACGAGTTAACCATAATGGATCATACTCCTGAATAGTTCAACTAAACAGGAGGTCGATCCATGGTTCAAATGCTCACGCGGTTGCTGAGTATCAAACTGCCCAAAGGGCAGTCTGCCTTCCTATGGGGGCCGAGAAAAACAGGCAAGACCACCTTTCTGCGGGAGACCTTTCCCGAAAGCCTGAGGTATGATCTCCTCCAGACCGATATCTTTCTTGAATTCGTCAAGCGCCCCTTTTTGCTTCGGGAGCAGCTCCTTGCCTCATCCGCGAATCAGTTGAAGGAGCCGGTTATTATCGACGAGGTGCAGAAAGTGCCCGAACTGCTCGATGAAATTCACTGGCTCATAGAGAACAAGGGTCTTCGGTTTATCCTGTGCGGCTCGAGCGCAAGAAAGCTGAAACGGGGCAAGGCAAATCTGCTTGGAGGTCGCGCTTGGCGCTACGAGATGCATCCGCTCGTCTCGGCGGAGGTAGCCGACCTTGATTTGCTTCGAGCGCTCAACCAGGGAATGATCCCCCTGCACTACATGCAGGCGGAGTATCGTAAGTCACTGCAGGCTTATGTTCAGGATTATCTCAAAGAGGAAGTGTTCGATGAGGGACTGACGCGGAATATCCCGGCCTTTTCTCGGTTCTTCGATGCAATGGGATATTCTCACGGAGAACTGACAAATTATGCGAACATAGCCCGGGACTGTGGCGTAGACGCGAAGACCGTCAAGGAGTATTACCAGATCCTTGTCGACACTCTACTCGGCACGATGATCGAGCCCTACAAGAAGCGGAAGGATCGCAAGGTGATTATCCGGGCCGGCAAGTTCTACCTGTTCGATGTCGGCGTTGCCGGGGCTATCACCCACCGCCGGATTACACAGGATAAAGGGGAGCAATTCGGAAAGGCGTTCGAGCATTTCATCCTCATGGAACTCCTTGCCCACCGCGCATACAGTGAGATCAACTACGATGTGAATTTCTGGCGGACGAAGTCAGGACTGGAGGTGGATTTTGTCCTAGGTCATGGAGAGGTGGCTATCGAGGTAAAGGGGACGAGTCGGGTCGATACCACGGGACTTCGACCCCTCAAGGCGTTTATCCAGGAATACCGTCCTGCGCGAGCATTTGTTGTTTGTAACGAAGGCGCTGCGCGGCTGCATGAAAATATTCGCGTCTTGCCGTGGCGTGATTTTCTGAGGATGTTGTGGAACGGGGAAGTGATATAGGAATTAGGAGAATTTACTGTCTTTCTGAGCAAATCTCTTCTGGGATATCAAATAGTGAATGTTATTCATATCCTGAAACTCATCACCAAAACAAGTATTGTTTCGGTATAATATTTTGATATATATAGCTTAAGTTTAAAAAGAACGCTATAAAGAAAAAGCTTGACATCCTGATCATACCCTCATAATAATGAATTCAATTCAATATCGAAAGCCATGTCGCGGCTTTGGGCGCAGGTTCCAAGCCAGGAGGTTGAAATGTCCTACACCTTGAAAATTTGGAAGGACTTCAAGAATTACCAGAGCACCTGTTACAGGAACTATGCCTATGCTTCTGAAGGCCTCCGGTGCATGGGCTCCACCTGGAGTCCGCTGGCACCTCTCAAAGGATTAGGGGATGATGTGTACATCATCGGTGGCGAGCCCCATGCCGCGTCGACGGCCGGGACATTTCCCGAAGAGGCCCGTGAGGATATTGTCGCCGCCGAGGTCGCCGGCCTGGGCTTTCACTCGTGCAGCTACCTGAAACTGTTCGTGGGCGAAGTGGTCCGCGATCAGATAGGCATCACCGATGGAACCATTAAAGAGGGATATCCGAGACCCGATTTGATCTGGACGACCCATTTGTGCAACCTCCATTCCAAGTGGTACCAGGAAGTGTCAAGGCGCCTGGGCGGCGTGCCTCTTTACCCTATCGATATGATCGGCGGAGGGGATGCGGAAAAAGACCCTAAAATCGTGAACTACGTGTGCGACCAGATGGAGGAGGGCATCGATTGGCTTGAAAGAATAACGGGGAGGGAGTTTTCGGACGAGCGGTTCATCAAGGCGACCAGAAACGAGATCAAGGTGCTGGTCCTTTGGGGCAATGTCTGCGCCCTGAACATGCATGCTCCCGCGCCTCTGGATGAGCGGCGACTGATTGCCCTGTTCCCGCCGGCCATGGTGGACCGCACCACGGATGCAGCGGTGCAGTTGTACGAGAGGCTGCTTGAAGAAGTGCGGCACATGGTTGAAACCGGAGAGAGTGTTGTCCCCTATCAACGCTTCAGAATCGTCTATTTCGGGCTGGCTCACACGTACGGCCATCCGGAAATAGCGCGAATCTTGAGAGACGCCGGAGCCGAGATTGTGGCCTCGGTCTACACCTTCGGCACGGCCGGGAATTTCAGGGGATTCGTGGATAAACAATGGTCATGGAAACCCATTGACCCTGCCTGGGTGGACGGGCTGGATCTGTCCACCCGGAGAGATGCCTTGACCGCACTCGCCAAAATCGTCCTGGGTTGGCCTACGTGGCAGGGGGTAAGGTCATACTGGGCGTTGGAACAGATGGCCAGGGCCATGGTGGCTGAATTCAACGCGGACGGGCTCTTGCTGGCGCCCACCCGGAGTTGTGAGACCGACTTCAGGAACGGCTACATCGCCATGCAGCGCATTTTCAAGAATGAACTTCCCACCATAGAATACGACACAGAAACGGTCGATGTGCGGAAAATGGACATCCCGGGCTCCAAGCGGAAGACGGAGTTGTTCGTGCATCTGATGGAAGCGCACAAGAAAGGGGGTGCATGAGAAGCGATGAAGGAGAGCTCCGAGGCAATCATCGAAAAGTTTCGCCGCATCACTCAGAATACCCATGAATACGCCAAGTCTCTTAAAGGGAAAGGGCGGCTCCTGGCCGGGTACATGTGCACCCATGTTCCCGAGGAAATCCTCTACGCCGCCGGGATCATCCCGCTGAGAATCCTCAGCGCCCATGAATCCCAGGCCATGACCAGGAGCTACATTCATGAAACCTACTGCTCTTTTTCACATGATTGCGCGTACCAGGGCCTTCAGAAAAACTATGATTACCTGGACCTGCTTGTGCACAGCAGCAGTTGCATCCACATGGCCGAAGCGTTCAATGTCTGGGTCCGGTTTGCGGGATTCCAGGATAAGAGCTTCCTCCTAACCTTCCCTCACATCATCCATACGAAACGCGCCGGTGGGATCATGGTGGAGTCTTATCGAGAGTTCAAGCAATTCGTCGAGAAGTTTGCGAAACGACCCATCACCGATGACGACATCGAGCGAGCGATCAAAGTTTACAATCACACCAGAAGACTCCTCAAACGACTTTGGGCGTTCCTGAGGCATGACCGCTCACCGGTAACCGGGTCGGACGTCGCGGCCGTGACTCTGGCCGCGCAGGTGATGGACAAGCAGGAATGCAACCCCATGCTGGAGCAGCTCATTGAGCGATTGGAAGCCGAGCCCGGCAAGGAGCCCTCAGGGGTAAGGCTGATGGTGACGGGAGGTGCTTGTGACGACCTGAGGATTTTCGATCTTATCGAAAATTTGAACCACAGCACAAACCTGATTTTCATGGATTCGTGTACTGCCGCCAGGTACTTCTGGTTCGAGGTGCCTGAAGACAGACTGGATAAGCTCGAAGCGATCGCCGAGGGCTACATCAGCAGAATCCCTTGTCCTGCAAAAGACAATGTTCCCGGTACGGGAGAGAAAAAGAGGTTCAGGTTTATTCAGCAGTTCATCGAAGATTACAAGCCGGACGGGATCGTGTTTCTCTATCAGAGATTTTGCAGTCCTCAATCCATGGACATTGTGGCCCTGAAGCCTATCATCGATATGCTGGGCATTCCGTGGACTGAGCTTGAACTGGATACGACCGTTCCAGTAACCCAATTTGGGACCCAGTTGGAAGCCCTTGTAGAAATCATCAAGCGGGTGGCGCCATGAATAAGGAAAAATTCTTTGCCGGACTGGATGCAGGCCATATCAACACGAAGGCCGTGATCATGATCAAAGAGGAAATCATCGGCCATGAGACGGTGCCCACGGGTTTCGACGTGGGGGCTGCGGCTCAGGCGGCACTCTATGGCGCGTTGCAAGACGCCCGGGTGTCACGCGATAAATTGAGCGGGATCGGGACGACAGGAATATTCGGCGATATGGTTCAGGCGCCGCCGCTCGATGTGATTGGAACCGTACCCGATTATGTGGCGGTCGCCAAAGGGGCTTTATTTTTCAACAGGAATTCGAGAACGGTCATCGACATGGGCGGCAATATCCACAAGGCGGTCCGCTACGACCCAAAGGGAGATCTCCTCGACGTGATTCAGAACGACAAGTGTGCCGACGGGCTGGGCATTTTTTACACGACCATGGCCAAGGCGGTAGGATTGAGCGAGGCGGAACTGTCCGAGTCGGCGCTCAACGCCACCGGGAATCGATCCATCGCCATTCAATGCGCCCTCTCCGCCCAATCCGACGCGATCGACTTGATGTGCCAGGGCGTGGATATCGGGGATGTGGCGGACGCGGTTTCGAAAGTTATCGCTGAACGCGTCGCCGATATGTGCACCTACATGTCGCTCACAAAGGAGATCGTCGTGGCCGGAAAATTGGCCGAATCTCAGGCCGTCATCAAGCATCTTTCGAGGTTGTTGAAAGAAGACCTGGCTGTCTTGGACTTTCCGGAGTATGTGGGCGCCGTCGGTGCGGTGATGAGTTGCGGGGTGGGAAAATGAACGAGTACGCGTCAATCAACGAAAAGTTGGATTGGACCGGGGCCAAAAGGATCGTAGCCGGGATCGATGTCGGGGCCGTAAGCTCCAAAGCGCTGGTCCTGCTGGACGGAGAGCCTTATGCCTTTTCGCAAGTCAGGACCCAAAGGCCCGGAGAATCGGCAGCCAATGCCCTCAACGCGGTGTCGCGAAGAACCGGTTTAATGCCCGAAAACATCCACTACACGGTGGCGACCGGTCGCGGGAGGTCGCAGGTGACCTTTGCACGCGAAACCGTCTCGGAAATTGCATGCGGTGCCGCAGGGGCCGTGCGCATTTGGGGCCCTTCCGTGCGCACAGTGCTGGATGCCGGGGGTGAAAGCTGCAAGGTCATTCACTGCACCGAAAAAGGCAGGGCAACGTCTTTCCTTTGGAACGACAAATGTGCGGCAGGGATTGGCCGCTACATGGAGACATTTGCCGGTCTGGTTCAAAAAAAAGTCACAGAGATCGGAAACATCGCCCTTCAGTCCGAGCAGTTCCCGAAGCTCAGCGACTTCTGCCCGGTCTATGCCCAATCCGAAGCCCTCGATTCCATTCGAAGCAAAGTTCCGCTGGAGCAAGTGATCGCAGCTTACCACAATGCCATGGCAAAGCGGCTCAGCATCCTCGTGGGGAGAGCAGGCCTGAAAAAGGATTTGGTGATCATCGGCGGACTGGCCAGGAACCCGGGAATCATCCATTGGCTTGAAAGCATCCTGAAGGTGAGCAACTTGGCTCCCAAACTTGAATGGGATCCTGCAATGACCGTGGCTTTGGGTGCCGCGTTGTTTGCAGAGTCTTCTTATAGGGGGCCAGAATCTCGAACATAAACGACAGTAGGACGCGAGGTACTATCAAAACAATCGTGCTTGGGGATTCCTGTTTTTCATTTCACCCACACAGGCAGAAAGGGAGGTGAGGGGTCGGCCAGCTTATAGGGGTGACAGGAGACAAGTGGAGTCAGGACCGTTGTGAGAGCGCAAGTCCATTAACATCCATTACCAAAAGAAGGGGGGTAAAAATGTTAAGAGCTCTTGTAGCAGCTTTCGCTATCTTCACAGTACTGTATGGTCAGGCGGTTGAAGCAAAGCCAATCGTCATAGGTGCGGCAACCGACACGGAGATTTTGGACGGATTCGCGACTGTCCGTGGATTAAAGCTGGCGATCGAAGAGATCAACGCCGCAGGAGGGGTGAACCTGGCGGGCAAGAAGGTACCCTTCAAGCTCGAGGTCATGGACACGCGCGACTGCGATGCCGGCGTTCCGGTCAGCGAAGCGTTGCTCGTCGTCGAGAAGGTCATACTCGACAAAGGTGCTGATTTCATTATCGGACCCAGCCGGTCGGAAGCAGCCTTGGCCTCTCTCGCTCTTATCTCACGATACAAAAGGATCTATTTATCAACCTGCGGATGTTTGAGCCCGAAATTCAGTGCGACCATAGCCGAAAACTACGAAAAGTATAAATATGCCTTTCGAATTACTGGTGAATCGGCAAACATGGTGACGGAGGCTATTGACCTTCTAAGCGGTGTGAACACGAAGTATGGGTTAAATCGGATGTTTGTTATTGTGCAGGACGTGGCGTTTGCCAGGGCCGGTGCAGACATCGTGTCGAAGAAGCTCAAAGCTAAAGGATGGGAAATCCTCGGTAATGAGCGATACCCTTCAGGTTCGACTGACTTTTCTGCGGCGCTGCTGAAGGCAAAGGATGAAAGGGCCCAGATTCTCTTTATCATGGGAGACATGCCGGAACTGAGCATTCTCATTAACCAGTGGAATGATTTAAAAATCCCAGCCCTTCCTTTCGGCAGTTACATGGGGCCCGCGATGGAACCCAAGTTCTGGGAAGTGACTAAAGGCAAAGCAGCCTATACCGTGGTAAATGTGGTCAACGCCGGTAATGCACCTTCCAACGCAACACCCTGGACCATGAAGTTCTACAACGCATACCAGAAAAAGTACGGAAATGAGCCGGAAGGTTACGGCACTGCGAGCGGATATATGGCCCCCTACATTCTAAAAGATGCAGTCGAGCGTGCAGGCTCGCTTGATCCCGACGGCATGGTTGCTGCATTGGAAAAGACTGACATGGAAGGGGTTTATGGCAGAGTAAAGTTCGATCCGAAGTCACACCAGATCATACCGGATCTCGATCCCGACCAGGGTGCCGTGGGAACTACTTTTCAGTGGCAAGACGGGAAAAGGGTCGTGGTGTATCCGCCAAAAATTGCCGTGGGCAAGATAAAGTTCCCGCAGTGGATGATCGATTCCTGGAAAATCAAGGACTGATGCCGGACAGAGGCTGACGCACCGGGAAGTGGAGTACTAGCCTGATCGGGGGGCCGAAATGGAGATCCTAATCTACGGCTTGATAAACAGCATGCTCCTGGTCCTGATGGCAGTCGGTTTTGCGCTGGCCTACAGTGTGAGCCGCGTTCCCAATTTCATGCACGGTTCGCTGTATGTCCTTGCTGGCTATCTCACCTGGGTTTTCCTCAACCGCCTGGGACTTGGCTACCTACTCTCCATCCTACTCTCTGTCGGCACGGCTACCCTGATCGGGTGGGTGGTCTATAAGGTTGCGGTCATACGTGTCCGGGGGATGCCGGTCTCCGAAATAATCGTGACTTTCGCGATCAGCCTCACCATCCTCGAGTTCCTTCGCTGGCTGGGTCTTCGCGGAGCCACCTATGTGCTGCCACCCTTCTACAGCAAGACGGTGACCCTGTTAGGGGTGCCTGTCGATTCCCAGCGAATCGCGGCGGTGCTTATCGCCGCCGCGATCGTTCTCGTGCTCTGGATCTTCACCCATTACACCAAAGTCGGGCTGGGCTTGAGGGGAATAGCTCAGAACGAGCGCGCTGCGCTGATGCTGGGAATCGATTCCGATCGGGCGGCAACACTTGCCTTGGCCCTGGGCTCTGCCCTCGCCGCGTTAGCCGGAATCACGATAATCCCTATGGGCAACATAAACGTTGCTACCGGGTACGATGTTCTCGTTTTTGCCATCGCTGTATGTATTTGCGGAGGCCTAGGCAGCTGGACAGGAACGATCCTTGCGGCCTTTGTCATCGGGTTTGCTCAAATGATCGTTGTCTACCTTGTCGCTCCTCACCTCGCTATGGTCGTTGCCCTCGCTGCCATTATTCTCATCCTCATCTTCAAACCATCCGGCCTTTTCGGCCGGCAAAAAGAATTGGAGGAGAGAGTCTAAATGGCAGAAGACGCGATTCGTCGCAAAGAGAGACTCGATCGAGGGGTCAAGGTTCGTTCCGATACCGTTTACGCAGTGTCCTCGTGGAAGGAAATCCTTTTCTTGTTAGCGCCCCGGGCTGCCCTCATTGCCGTGCTACTTCTTGCTCCTTTGTTCGTCCCGAGCCTGTACTGGCAGAGAGTGATCTGTATCATGGGTGTCTATGCCCTTCTCGCCATAGGATTCGATTTTTTAGCGCACTTTGTCGGGCTCGTGTGTCTCGGTGGAGCCCTTTTCATCGGGGTAGGGGCCTATTTCTCAGGTTGCCTTAACCACTATCTGGGCTTACCGCCGGTGCTCACGATCCCTATCGGGAGCATTGGCGGCGCCCTTATCTGTACAATAATTCTCCTGCCTACCCTGCCTCTTCGCGGTGTTTACTTCGCTATAGTGACTTTTACTTATCCGGTTTTTCTCGAACGGATTATCGTCGCCGCCGACATCCTTGGAGGCACGGACGGGATCCCCGGTCTATCGATCCTTTACAGCACGTGGCTCAGTCAGTACTCGATCCTCTCCGTCATCCTTCTTTGCGTGTTTGGGCTCAGGCGCCTCGTCAATGAGGATATTGGGGTTGTCTTTCGCGGGGTGAAGGACAATGATCAGGCGATACGGGCTTCAGGATTGAGCGTCACTTATTATAAGGCGATTGCTGTTTTCTTTGCGGCTTTGATGGGATGCTTTGGTGGCGCCTACCTGGCTCACCTCTACGGCTGGGTCGGAATGTCCCTGCTTTCGATGGACTTTTCGGTCTTTCCTCTCGTGGCCACCGTGGTAGGCGGTCCTGGAACCATTGCAGGGCCCTTAGTGGGATGCTTGCTCCTCGTTCCCATCTCGGAGATGCTGCGTGCGTTTGGCGCATTGCGGATCGTCATCTACTCGCTGATCATGGTATTTTTTATACTGTTCTGGAGTGAGGGCCTCGTCAATTGGGCGAGACGAAAGTATGAGCAGTTTGAACGCTGGGTGAGAGTGTAAAAATGGGAAACCCGCTGTTACGGGTGAGAAGCCTGAGCAAGTCTTTTGGCGGAGTGAAGGCCGTAAATGATGTGAGCTTCGACCTGCACGAGGGTGAGATCCTGGGAGTGATTGGACCGAATGGCTCAGGGAAGACCACACTTCTAAACCTCATCACCGGTTTCGTCCGCAAGGACAGTGGTACGGTAGAGTTCAGAGGCAAAGACATTACGAAGTGGTCAGCCCATAAGATCAGCAATTTGGGTCTCGTGCGCACGTTTCAAATAGTGCGGCCCTACGCAACACTGCCCGCCTTCAAGAATTTGATTCCCCCGCTATTTTCTCCTCGCATCAAACAAAGCACGAGAGGGAAACTCGGAGATAGGGATGCGGTGGCGATTGACGTCCTTGAGGAAGTAGGATTTGAGCGTGACGCTTATGTGCCTTACAAGCTTGCCGGGAGTCTTCCCCTGGGATACTTGAAGCGCCTGGAATTCGCACGATGCCTTTGCATGAAGCCGGAAACCATCTGTTGCGATGAGGTCTTTTCAGGGCTGAGCATGGCCGAGATCGCAAGCATGCTTCCTCTGGTCGAAAGACTGCAGGCGGACCGCATTACCCTTATCATGGTCGAGCACAGGCTGAGAGAGCTCTTCCGGGTAGCCGACAGAGTCCTGGTAATGAATTTCGGGCAAAAGATCGCAGAAGGATCACCGAGAGAGGTTATGAAGGACCCCCAGGTGCGAAGAGCCTACCTAGGAGAGGAGGTCAAGCTGTGACAGCCGGAGGCAATGCTCTCCTGTCGGTCAAAGAATTGCTGGTTTTCTACGAGAACGCCGTCGCGGTCAATAATGTAACCATCGAGTGCGTGCACGGTAAGATCACCGGTGTCTTCGGCTCGAACAGCGCCGGGAAATCAACGTTGATGTGGACGATCTCCGGCATTATTGTCGATATGCAGAAGAAAGAACAGATGAAGGGTGGAGAGAGGATCGCCTGGTACGGCACAATGACTTTCGCCGGTGAGGATATCCTCAAGCTGAAACCCAGTGAAAAGGCAAGAAAGGGAATTATTCTCTGCCCGGAACGGCGTCTGATCTTTACCGAGAGCAGCGTTCTCGAAAATCTGAAAATAGGCGGCTATCTGGCCGATAGAAAGCAAGCTCAGACGACCATGGACTACGTTTTCGGACTGTTTCCGGAGCTGAAGCATCTCAAGAGGCGCCAGGGTGGGTTTCTGAGCGGCGGCGAGCAGCAGATGCTTGCAATCGGGCGCGCTCTCATGGCTCAGCCGAAGCTGCTGCTTCTGGACGAGCCACTCCTTGGCCTGGCACCGGCCGTCGAGGTAAGACTGGCCCAGGCGACCAGAGAGATCAATCGGGATCTTCGTATTACTGTGCTCGTTACCGAGCAATATGCAAGACCCATTATCCCCATCGTTGATTATTGCTACGTTCTCGAGAATGGGGCCGCCGTGTTTGCGGGTACCCCAGAGGAATTCACGAAGAGTCCAGACGTGATGAATGCCTATTTCGGCGGACTGTATGAGTCTGAGGAAGAGATGTGAGAGGATATCGGTCAACGGATGAGACTGTGGTAAGCGGGTTTGAAAGGATGGCGGATAATGCTCCTGATAAGACCGCCATCTACTTCCTAGGGAAACGGTTCTCCTATGCACAACTGAGGGATCTGATCTACAGATTCGCAACTGCCCTCAACGGTTTGGGCGTGAAAGATAATGATAAGGTCGGCATTTATCTGCCGAACTGTCCGCAGTGGCTCGTTGCGTATTTTGGCGCACAGAAAATCGGGGCCATCCCCGTCCCCATTTCGCCTATCTACACGCCCTACGAGATCAAGTGGATGCTTAATGATGCGGGTGCGGAGACCGTCGTCTGCCAGGACACCAACTACGGGTATGTGAGAGAGGTTTTCCCCGACACCGGCCTCAAGAGGGCCATAGTCTCAAACCTGATTGATCTGCTGCCTTGGCCGAAGAGGATGGTCGGAAGGCTCTTTGACAGGGTGCCCCACGGGGTAGTCAATAAAGAGGAAAGCATTTTCTCCTTCAAGGATCTAATTCAGAAATACCCTGCGAACCCCCCGCGTGTGGACATTGATCCACGGGAGCATCTGGCCTACATCCTTTATACCGGGGGAACGACAGGCCTCTCGAAAGGGGTTCCGGGAACCCACAGCGGGATGGTCTCCTACATCCTTGATCTTTATCAGGCCATTGAGGGATATATATCTGAAGGAAACGAAGTGCTCGTGCTCGTCAATCCACTGTTTCACATCATGGGAAAGGGGACCTTCATGGGCATCGCACTTACGATGGGCAACCCCACGGTGATCATGCCCCTGCCTGTGGTTGATGCCATCCTGGAAGCAATTCAGACTTACAGAGCAACCCTACTCCTCGGCGTTCCAGCTCTTTATCGCATGATGCTCGAGTGCGATCGATTTGACTTGTACGACCTCTCTTCGTTAAAGCACTGTTGGAGCGGTGGCGACGTGCTGCCTGTGGAGGTGTTTACGCGTTTCGGAAAATTTACCAGGTTTCCCATTCGTCAGGTCTATGGTTCAACCGAGACAGGACATCTTACATTCGGTACAACGACCAAGGAGATAACGGCGACTAGTCTCGGCAAGCCCTTCCCCTCGAGAAATATACGGGTGGTGAACCCGGAGACTCTTGAAGAAGTCCCGCGCGGCCAGGTCGGAGAGCTGATAGTTTCCTCACCCTTTCTGCGTCCCTACCTCAACAACCCTGAGGAGACGGCACGTTCCTTCGTTGAAAAGGATGGCCTCACATGGTACCGGGTGGGCGATTTTGTTAAGATGGATGAGGACGGAGAGTTATACTACGTCGACAGGACGGCGGACATCATCAAACACAAGGGCTACAGGGTGTCCGCTTCGGAGATTGAGGCCGTCCTCCAGGATCACCCGGCAGTGATCGGGGCATGTGTTGTCGGCGTACCCGATCCCAAGGTCGGAGAGCGCGTCAAGGCGATCGTGGTCCTGAAGGAGGACGCGAGGGGAGTGGGTGCCCATGAACTGAACGCTTTTTGCCGAGAGAGATTGGCTGCTTATAAGATTCCGCAGTATATTGAGTTCAGGGACATGCTTCCGAAGTCGAAAGTTGGGAAACTGCTCAGGCGCGAGTTGAGAGAAGAGGAGCGCCGGAAATCGGATAAGAAACACAAATAGGCCGTTTCGGTCGCCAGGGACATCGGTTCCGTTTCTTAATAAAAGAAAAGCCTTAAAGAATGCCTGAATTGATCTCATTAGGCACTGCCCCATCTGCAAGTCTCGTAATATTAGAACACATTTCAACATCTAATTAAGCCTGAGATCTGTTACTGGATAAGTTTTAGGATCTGTGATTGGAGTGTTCATCTTGGTGATTCCTAGAAAAGGGAAGGTAAGGGACTTCAGCGCTAAGCCCCATTTTCTCGCTTGTACGTCTTTGGTCTGAAAGCTGTTCCATAGGGATAGCATAGACTGAACAGTGGTCTGACAGGATGGATTGTGCCAAAAACAAAGACTTGGAAAGGAGCCATCATGAAAACAACATTATTTCGGTTTTCGGTTCTTTCTCTTGCACTGATGCTCGTGCCTGCAACAGGAGCTTTTGCGGCACCCTCAGCGCCGCAGACCATTGCCGTCGGTGCCATCGTCTCTCTGAGCGGTTTCGATTCAAATCTGGGCCACCAGGCAAAGGCCGGGTACGAGATGGCCGTAGAGGACATCAATAAGGCCGGCGGGGTATACGTGAAAGAGTATGGCAAGAAGATACCCCTGGAGGTGATCGTGCAGGATATGGAATCGAATCCCCAGAAGGCTGTGAGCAGGATGG
>Ga0209163_1000267_pt1 | contig 119886 bp, 105 predicted proteins | sample MTBAKSrepl2MetaG_FD_187457 | JGI IMG/M metagenome (GOLD analysis project Ga0209163, IMG submission 187457) | Enrichment culture microbial communities om Arthur Kill intertidal strait, New Jersey, USA, that are MTBE-degrading - MTBE-AKS2 (Arthur... | ecosystem: Environmental > Aquatic > Marine...
TTCCCGTAGTTGCGGTCTGTATCCTGAATCTCCAGCTTGTCGAAATCGATAATACCGAACTCAGGAATGATGAAGAAGTTCTTCACGGGGCTCCAGTTCATCTGGATGTAATACGTAAAGGTGCTCTGCTTGAATTCCCCAAGCCCGGCGAGGGAATCGACTTTGCCTTCCTGATAAATGAAACCGCCTTCAAAGGCAATGGCGTCGGAGAGCTTGAAGCCCAGAATGATCTGACCGGCCAAATAATCCGCGTCTTCTTCCTGGTTGGTGACGGGGTTGTACAGCATGACGGACGGATAAATCGTGTAAGGTCCGGCACCGCTCGCATTCGGATTCTGCGCGTACTGAAGGGTAGCATTGACGTAGAAAGGACCGAAGCCCATCTTGGTGCCTGCGCCAAAGGCCCAGCCATCGACCGTGTGGTCTTGCTCGGTATTGCCTACATTGTAAACTTCTTTGTACCGGTTGTAGACACCGCCGACGAAAATCTGGGCAGGTCCGAGGTTGAAGGTGTAGCTGGCTTCAATCTTGGGGAGCTGCTGGTCGGTGTCCGTAAAGCCGGTCCCGGCCGTGGTCTGGTTGTTGGCCAGCAAAACGGTTGCAGGCTGAATCACCTGGCCCGGGGCAATCGCGCTCTGGAAGGATGCCGTGGTGCTCGCCGTGGCCAGGTTCACCTTGAAGCCGCCCATGGTCAGTTTGAGCTGGGGGGTCCTGCCCGAGTAAATCGAGCCGAAACCGATGCCGTTACATTCCGCGCCGCCCACACCGCAGAGGTTGCTGACCAAGTAGAAGTAAGCGCCGTAGTCCTGTCCGATGGTCAGGGTTCCGGAGCCGAAATTCCAGGTGCCGTAAAGCAACCTGAGGTTGGGACCCGAGCCGTACTCGAACCGGCCACCGATGTTGCCCCATTTCACGTTGGCGCCGATGCGGCTGTTGCCCTGGAGCAGCCAGGCCACTTCGTCATCACCCTCAGAGGTGGTTCCATAGGTGATGGCCCTGGCCTTGGTCGTGCCGACCGGGAAAAAGGAACCCGCAACGCCGGAGGATGACAACTGGGGAGGCGTGTCTTCATCCACAGACTCCCAGGCCGTCCACATTCTCACGCTGCCGTAAAAAGACCAGTCCGCTTTGTCCTGGGCCGTCGCAGGCAGAGCGAGAGCAAAAGTCACCATCATCGCAACTGCAAGAACAAGCAATTTCTTCATAACTCTTTCCTCCTAAAGAAAGTCTAAATTGATATCCAGATCCAGAAACAATAACCAAAAAAGCTATGTCGAGTTAATTCCGGCCAACCACCTCCTTTCTTTTGATATTTTTATCCTTTTCCGAATTTGGAAAAGAATTGAGCATTTTTATCAAGTCCAAAAAAGAATGTCAAGAGGATTATTGGGGTGGGGGGCCAAAATAACCCTGGACATTAAGCGGTTCATTATTAAAATTGAAGCATTATGAATAAGGAGGGCAATCTATGGCCAGACGTGGAGTGTTAGTTTTGGTTGTGGCTGCAGCCTTGACGGTGCTCCTTTTCGGACTTCAGACGCCGTCTTTCGCAGCCGAAAGAACCGTGGTGCTGAATGTGCCGGGATGCATTTGAGGCGACACGGCGATGATGGTAAGGGTTACCATCTCGAGGATCGAGGGCGTTAAATCCGTGGAGGCCAACCCGGTGGCGCAAAAGGCAACAATCGTCTATGACGACACAAAAACCAATCCTCAAGCTTTCATCGATGCGCTCAAGCGGGAGGGACAGCATGTGATGGGTGAACCGAAATTTATCAATTAGCTTCGATGACGGATCCTGAAACCCCTTCTCGGCGCGGGAAGGGGTTTTTTCGTCTTTAGGCCCCTTCCACTTTTTCCCCATCTCCCTTGATGGAAGGGGTTAGGGGGAGGGTGAGAGAGTTGCTTCGCGCTCTCCTGGGCGCTGCGAGCCACATGAAAAGGGCCGAGAGGACGAAAACGACAACGGCGAGGCCGAAAGCGAAGCGATAGCTGTTTGTCACGTCAAAAATGAAACCTGCTGCCCAGGCCCCCAGGGCTGCGCCGATGCCGATCATTGCTTCCACCATCCCATACACGAGGCCGAACACCCTTCCCCTGAAAAGATCGGCCGCCGCGGCCATGAACATCGGGGCTGTTGCACCCCAGCCCACTCCGAAAAAAATCATGAAGGAATAGACAAAAGCGTTGCCGGTCGCCATGTCCAGGAGAAGAAGGGACAATGCGCCGAGGGAAATGCTTATCATGCCCAGAGTGTAGGTCTTTTCCCGGCCGATTCTGTCTGAAAGGTGACCCCAGAAAATGCGAAAAAAAGAGGAGATGCCCCCGCTGACGGCAAAGATCAGCGCGGCTGTCATGGGGCTGATGCCCTTGTCGATGAGAAACCGGACGTTGTGTACCAGCACCACATAGATCCCGACCACCGCGAGGCAGGGGAAAATGAGCAGGAACCAGAAGGACTTTGTGCCCATGATCCGGCGCAAGGACACGCCCTTTTCCTCTGCCTGAGATGGCCGAAGGACGCTATGCTCCGAGGAGTCCTCTTTTCCGCCGTCGGGCACAAGGCCGAGGTCATCAGGCTTGTGCCTCAGCCAGAAAAAATTGAGCGGAAGAAGGATGACCAGGGCAAGGATGCTTTGAATGATGAACGTTTGCCGCCAGCCGCACGTCGAAATAAGATACTGTGAAAGGGGGACGAAGAGAAAAGTTCCAAGGCCCATGCCCGAGACGGCGATGCCGCTCGCAAGGCCCCTCTTTTTTTCGAACCAGTGGGCCAGCACCGCGGAATAGGATACGATCCCGATGCAGGTGATGCCCGAGCCCATGACGATGCCGTAGAAAAGGTAGAACTCAAAGAGCGAGTTCAGGGATGAACTCAGAAGGAGGCCGAAAGAAAAAAGGAAGATCCCGGGAACAATCACCCTGCGGGGTCCGAAGCGGTCAATGAGCCCTCCCACGACAGGAGCGAGAAAGGTGTACGTGAGGAGGGCCACAGACTGGACCCCTGCAGATTCCCCCCGATTCCAGTTGAATTCCTCGAGGAGTGGCACGTAAAAGACCGAAAAACTGGTGCGGATCCCGAACCAGAAGGTCATGGAGATCAAGCCGACAGCGACGATGATCCATCCGTAGAAGATTTTGTCCGATGGGTCGGGCTTCCTCACAGGGGTTCCTTTTCCTTGTGGGTGAAAGATGCCGGCACCATATACCGAGTGAGCGCGGTATATCAAACACAAAGATTCTCGCGGATTCAAGGATGATGCGTTCGTAAACGCTCATGACCCTCACAAGGGTCGCCCGCGCCCATGAAAATCCCCCTCGATCCCCCTTTAGTAAAGGGGGAGGTTTAGTGAGGTCCTGCCAGCTTTCCCCCTTTTCCAAAGGGGGAGGTTGAATAAGGTGCCGCTTCATTCCCCCCTTTAGTAAAGGGGGGGCAGGGGGGATTTTCACGGTAAAAAGTCAGAAAACAGCGACTCGGTCATCGCGAGGAGCCGAAGGCGACGTGGCGATCTCGGCGCAAGGAGATTGCCACACGGAGTTTACCCTGAGCCTGTCGAAGGGCTCGCAATGACGGTAAAAGGGGTCATCGCGAGGAGCCTAAGGGGACGCGGCGATCTGGGGCGGAAGGAGATTGCCGCGCCCTCCGGGCTCGCAATGACAGTGAAATCGAATTCCCGTCAAATGAATCGCCCTTGACAAAAAGCGCTTGTGTGTTACTATCCGGCTGAATATGCAAGGATAATTGGAGAATTGCGGACCTGCAATGACGGGCAAGGCAAAAGCAGATTGCCGCGCGGAGTTTAGCCTGAGCGAAGTCGAAGGGCTCGCAATGACGAGACATTAATGGTCTCATAATCTATTGCCATCCGTTGCCTCCCCGCTCCTGTAGGAGCCCCGCCCCAGGGCGGGACGACAGGATCGCGACCGGCCCGTCCTCCGCAGTAGCAACTGCTACGGAGGATGGAGAGGTCGCTCCTACAGGGAGGTGAGATGGCGACAAAGGCAAAGCGTCAATACTTTCGAGACGGTTCATAAAGATAGGCTTGCAGTGGCGGGCAAGAGGCTGTGGCGCGGCGCTACAGGTTCGCAAGGATAGGCAGAGAAATGCCACTGAATATTATTGGAGGAGTGAGGCCATGACAGAAGAGGAAAAGGGATTTGTGATCAAGGATCGAAGATCCTTCGACGACAAGGGCGACTTGAAGACCGGCGAGGAGGAACCCAGGAAAGAGGCGAGGAAAGAGGAAAGAAAGCAGGAGGCCGGGAAAGAGCAGGGCCGGCAGACCGTGCTCCCGGAGGTGAACTTCAGCTACTTCCTCATCAGCCTGAGTTCCTCGGCCCTGTTTCACCTGGGGGAGATCGCCGACCCCCAGACGGGAGAGAAAAGGAAGGACCTCCCCATCGCAAAACACACCATCGATACGATTGCGATGCTGAAAGAAAAGACCAAGGGGAACCTGACGGACGAAGAGCAGAAGGCCCTGGAGAGCATTCTGACGGATTTGCGGTGGCGGTACGTGAGAGCCGTGCAGTAGAATCAGTAATCAGTGATCAGTGATCAGTAGCCAGTCATCAGTAACCAGTGATCAGTCATCAGTAGTCAGTGATCAGTGATCAGTCATCAGTAATGGGTGATCAGCATTCGTACCCCGGCGCTGCGCCAAATCCCGCTTGCTCCCCCTTTTCCAAAGGGTGAAACCCGCTGAGAGTCCTCCCCTTTTTAAAGGGGAGACAGAGGGGATTTTGATTGATTGGAGAAACAAGTGCCCCAGGAGTGAAGCGCATCCGGCGAGGCACTGCATGAGGTTCAGGTGGTCTATACCATCAAGGCGCCTGCGAAGCTGAACATTCGCCTGAAGGTGACCGGACGACGGCCGGACGGGTACCACGATCTGGTTTCTATCATGGTTGCCATAGACCTCTTTGATCTCCTGGAAGTGCGGGTCGTTCCGGAAGGCGTGATGTTTTCCTGTCGCGGTCTGGAGGTCCCTGAGGACGAACGAAATCTTGTTGTGAAGGCTGCAAAGGCCTTCTTTGCAAAGGCGGGACTCGAAAAAGGGGTCTCCATCCGGCTGCAAAAGCGCATCCCGGTCGCGGCAGGGATGGGAGGGGGGAGCAGCGACGCTGCCGCGGCCCTGCTGCTCTTGAATCAGGCTTGTTCAAAACCGCTCTCTCCGGAGGATTTGCACCAGACGGCCCGAGCCCTGGGCGCGGATGTGCCTTTTTTCCTTGAATGCAGGCCGTCTTTGGCCAGGGGAATCGGAGACATCCTTGAGCCCATCGAAGCATGGCCGGAGTTTTGGTATGTTGTTGTCACACCGCCGATCCACGTTTCTACGGCCTGGGTGTACCGGAGTCTCCAATTAAAGGAGTTGACAAGGGATGAGTATGGCCGTATAAGTGCTATCTTGAGGGAAAAACCTGCACCAATCGCAGGGATACTCGAGAATGACTTGGAATCCGTCACTTCCGCCAGATTCCCGGTAATCGAAACCATCAAGCATTTGCTGTTAGACTCAGGCGCTGAAGGGGCTCTCATGACAGGAAGCGGGCCTACGGTTTTCGGCGTGTTTGACTCGTCAAGGAAAGCAAAAGCGGCGCGGGACCAACTGCTCTCCCAAAACCTGGGAGATGTTTTTTTGGTGCGGAAGTGGGAACGGCAGGGCATTTAACATTGAGCATTTGTCATTGATGAGTTCGTAAGAAGTCGTCACCCCGTTGAAAAACGGGGTCCAGGAATTTCCTGAGTGTATAAAACTACTGGATTCCGGCTTTCGCCGGAATGACGAAATAGGGCGTTTTAGGGACTTTTAGGAAACCGTCAAAATCGATAATTGATCAAGGCTTGCTGGGGCGTCGTCAAGCGGTAAGACACGGGCCTTTGGAGCCCGCATTCGGAGGTTCGAATCCTCCCGCCCCAGCCAAAAAGGAACCGAAAGAAGAAGACAGAATGAAGAATACAGGAGACAGAATGCAATCAGAGGAAGAATGGACGAACTTAATGGCCTTTCGAATTCAATCCTTCTGTCTCCTGTCTTCTGTATTCTTATTCGACCGACATGAGAATCACGACTCACGGAATTACGCATAACGCTATATTGCATTCTCAGGACTTTGGGTTATGAGACTATTCGGCGGCACGTCCAATCCGAGCCTCACAGAGGAAGTATGCCGTTATCTGGGTATTCCGCCTGGAAAAATGACGGCAAAAACCTTCAGCGACGGCGAGACGCAGATCGAAATCCATGAAAATATCAGGAACCTGGATGCGTTCGTCCTCCAGTCGAGCTGCACGCCGGTCAACGACAACCTGATGCAGCTCCTCATCATCATCGACGCCCTGAAGAGAGCCTCTGCGAAAAGGATCACCGCCGTTATCCCCTACTACGGGTATGGAAGACAGGACAGAAAGGTGAAGCCCCGGGTTCCCATCAGCGCGAAACTCGTGGCCGACCTCATCACAGTGGCCGGAGCCGACAGGGTCGTTTCCATGGACCTCCACGCAGGGCAGATCCAGGGATATTTCAATATTCCCGTGGACAATATTTTTGCCGCACCGGTGCTGCTCAAGCACATGAGAACCCACTTCCAGGACAACCTGGTGATCGTATCGCCGGATGCCGGCGGCGTGGAAAGGGCTCGGGCTTTTGCCAAGCGCCTGGGCGCCTCCCTGGCGATTATCGACAAAAGGCGGGATCAGCCGAATGTGTCCGAGGCCATGAACATCATCGGAGAAGTGGAAGGGAAGAAATCGGTTATTCTGGATGACATGGTCGATACGGCGGGGACTCTCACGGAAGCGGCCAGGGCTCTCACCGAGAGGGGGTCTACGAAAATCTTTGCCTGCTGCACTCACCCTGTGCTTTCGGGTCCTGCGATTGAGAGGATCACCCATTCCCCCATTGAGCAACTGGTGGTCACGAATACGATTCCTCTCAGGGAAGAAGCTAAAAAATGCCCGAAAATCAAAGTATTGTCTGTGGCAGACCTGTTGGGGGAGACGATCAAGCGGATTTACAACTCCGACTCGGTCAGCACCTTGTTTGTGTGATGATGAAATCTGCGTGCGCAGATTTCATAAAACGCCCCTCCGGGGCTTGATTTTTTTTGATTTATCAAAACCGGCAGATGTGATATACAAAATTATTTGAACTTTTTAGGCTAAAGAGCGCCCGGAAGGGCGGATCGATGATTCAGGAGGAAAGGAATGGCCCAAGTCACTTTATCTGCTCATGTCCGAAACACCAAGGGCAAGGGAGCAGCCAGAAAGCTCAGGCGGGACAAGCAGGTCCCTGCCGTGTTCTATGGTCCGAATGCCCCGGCTACCATGTTGGCCGTGAATTACTCGGACCTTCAAGCGCTCATCAAGAGCACCACCAGTGAGAACATCATCCTTCAGCTCAAGATCGAGTCGGACCAAGGCGCGCAAACGCGCTCGGTGATCCTGAAGGAACTGCAGGCGGATCCCATCAAACCCGTCTACTACCATGCGGACTTTTATGAGATCGCCATGGATAAGGAACTCACTCTGAACATCTCGCTGCACCTTGTCGGCACACCTCCCGGCGTCGCAAAGGGCGGTGTGCTCCAGCATGTGAAGCGCGAGCTTCAGGTTTCCTGTTTGCCCGGAGATATGGTGGAATCCATCGAGGTGGATGTCTCCACGTTGGACATCGGCGATGCCGTGCATGTGAAAGACATCGTCTTGCCCAAAGGCATCACGTCGCTGGAAGAAATAGAGGAAACCGTGGCCGTGGTCGCAATGCCGCACGTGGTCGCGGAAAAGGTTGAGGCGGAAGGGGAAGAGGCCGAAGCAAAGCCCGAGGAGGCTGAAGCGGAGGCACCAAAAGAATCATAAATTTGAAAGAAGGGGGGTGAACGCGAGCGACCATAGGGTGTTCTTATTTGCGGGGCTCGGCAACCCCGGACTCAGATACAGGAATACACGCCACAACATTGGTTCCATGGTCCTCCAACGATGGGCCAAACTCCTGGATATTCGCTTGAGCAGTCGGGCTTTTTCGGCAAAGGGAGGCCGGGCGAGAGTCCTGGAGCAGGAGATCATCCTGCTTTGTCCTCAAACATTCATGAACGAGAGTGGCAGGTCGGTCAGGGCGTGTGCGGAGTACTACCGCATTGAGCCTGAAAATATCGTGGTTGTCCATGACGATATCGACCTCGACCTGGGAAGAATCAAGGTCGTGAAGAACGGAGGCACCGGCGGGCACAAGGGCGTGCATTCCGTTTTTCAGCATCTGGGGACCCGGGTATTCAACCGGGTCAAAATCGGCGTGGGCCGCCCTCGCTACCATGAACCCGTTGATGAGTTTGTTTTGAGTCCCTTTTACAAAGATCACGAAGCGGTCTTGGACAGCGTGATTCAAGGGGCTGTCAAGGCGTGTGAGTTGTTTGTCGACCAAGGGGTGGTTTCGGCTATGAATGTCATTAACAGGCAAAATTTCGCAGACAAGGAGGAATAAGGGTAATGCAAGGATTAACGTGGATCGCTCCCTTCCTGGGGATTTTCGGTCTCATCGTGGCTTATCTCATCTACGGTTATGTCAAGAAACAACCCAATGGCAGCCCTCTCATGCAGGAACTGGAGGGCATGATTCATGAGGGCGCCATGGCTTTCTTAAGAAAGGAATACTCGGTCCTGGTTTTCTTCATCGCAGCGGTCTTCCTGCTCGTCGGGTTCGGGATTTCCTGGAATACGGCGATTGCGTTTCTCACGGGCGCATTGTGTTCCATGCTGGCCGGTTTTTCCGGCATGACCGCGGCAACCAAGGGAAACTCGAGAACCGCTGAAGCCGCGAACAAACACGGGCAGGCCAGGGCTTTGAACGTCTCCTATTTCTCGGGCTCCGTGATGGGCCTGGCCGTGGCGAGCCTCGGCTTGCTGGGCCTCGGTTTCTGGTATTACATCTTCGGCGGAAGCCCCGCAACGGCCCAGTACATCAACGGGTTCGCCATGGGCGCCAGCTCCATAGCGCTCTTTGCCCGTGTGGGCGGCGGCATTTACACCAAAGCCGCGGATGTGGGGGCCGACCTGGTAGGCAAAGTGGAAGCCGGCATCCCCGAGGACGACCCAAGGAACCCCGGCGTCATTGCGGACAACGTGGGCGACAATGTGGGCGACATTGCCGGTATGGGAGCGGATATCTTCGAATCCTATGTGGGCTCGGTCGTGGCCACCATCGCCATCGCCGCAACCTTGACCATCGGCACGCCTGAAACCCTTGCCGCTTTTATCGAAAGATTTCCGGCCCTGAAGGGCCTCAGCGCGGAAGCCATCAGACTCAAATACATGGCGGCCCCCATCCTTTTCGTTATGGCAGGGCTTCTCAGCTCCTTCCTGGGCATTTTTTCCATCAAACTCTTTCAGGCGGGCAACCCGGCCGGCGCGCTCAGGTACACCACCTTTGTGGCAGCCGGCGTGTTCGTCATCCTGACCGCTCTGATCGTCAGCGCTCTTTCCATGCCCTGGGGCGTTTTCTGGGCCATTGTGTCCGGTCTGCTCTGCGGCATCGCCATAGGGCTCCTGGCCGAGTACTACACCTCCGGCGCTCCGGTTAAACACATTGCAAGCCAGTCCGCGACCGGCCCGGCTACGGTCGTGATCGCCGGCCTTGCCGTGGGCATGCGATCGACCTATCTGCCCATCCTCGGCATCTGTGTCGCGACGTTCGTCGGATACAAACTGGCCGGCATTTACGGCGTCGGTCTGTCCGCAGTGGGCATGCTGGCCACGGTGGGCGCCACCATGACGGTGGATGCCTACGGGCCGATCGCCGACAACGCGGGCGGGATTTCGGAGATGTCCGGCCTCGGCCCCGAGACCCGGAAGATCACGGACAGCCTGGATGCTCTCGGCAACACGACGGCCGCCATCGGCAAGGGATTCGCCATCGGCTCCGCGGCCCTGACAGCCCTTGCGCTCTTTGTCGCTTTCACCCAGGCGGCCGGTTTGTCGATCATCGACATCACCGATCCCATGGTGGTGATCGGCGTCTTCATCGGCGGCATCATCCCGATGCTCGCCGCGGCCATGACCATGACATCCGTGGGCGAGGCGGCCTTCCACATCGTGGAGGAGATTCGTCGCCAGTTCAGGGAGATTCCCGGCCTGCTGGAAGGCAAGGAAGGCGTCAAACCGGATCCGGCCAAGTGCGTGACCATCGCCACAGCCGCTGCTCTGAGAAAGATGGTTGCCCCGGGCCTGATCGCCGTGCTGGCGCCCGTGGCCGTGGGTTTTCTCCTGGGCAAACAGACCCTGGGCGGCATGCTTCTAGGCGCCACGGTGATGGGCGCTTTTCTGGCCCTGTTCATGGCCAACGGGGGCGGCGCCTGGGATAACGCAAAGAAGTTCATCGAGGCAGGCAACTTCGGCGGTAAGGGCTCTGCGAACCATAAGGCGGCGGTCGTCGGCGACACGGTCGGCGATCCGTTCAAGGACACCTCGGGACCGGCCATGAACATCCTGATCAAGCTGATGTCGGTCGTGTCCCTGGTGATCGCGCCCATTTTGCCCGGCATCGGACTATTTCTAAGATTTTAAACCTTTTTCTCCCGCCTGAGCTCTTTATCATGGGCTCAGGTGGGTTTTGGGAGGTTCCATGGTCGGGCCGGAGGCATGTATGAGGGAGTTTAAAGTCATGTTTAAGATCGGTGACCTGGCGGTGTATCCCGCCCACGGCGTGGGCGTGATCGAGCGAATAGAGAGCAAGAAGATTTCGGGGTTCACCCAGGACTTCTACGTCATGAGAATCCTCGAAAACGACATGATTATCATGATCCCAACACAGAATGTGGACAGCGTGGGCCTCAGAGAGATTATCGGGCAAAAAGAGGTCCCCAAGCTCTATTCGATCCTGAAGAAAAGGAAAATCGCGGCGGACAACCAGACGTGGAACCGGCGCTACAGGGAGTACATGGAGAAGATCAAGACAGGGTCGGTCTACGAAGTGGCCGAGGTTTACCGGGACCTGCTCACCTTGAAGCTGGAAAAGGAGCTCTCTTTCGGTGAAAGGAAAATGCTGGATACGGCAAGGGCGCTTTTGGTAAAAGAAATATCCCTGGCGAAAAAGGTGAAGGAGGAACAGATCGAAAGGGATCTGGAGAAGATCTTTTCCTGAACAGGTGGCCTTTCCTGCCGTGAACCATGAGCCAGACAGGATCCGGATTTTCCGTGTCACCGTCCATGATCAAAATGAGCGCCTTGACCAGTTCCTTGCTTCCCACGCAACGGACCTGACGCGCTCCAGGGCTCAGGACCTCATCAGGCGCGGCTGTGTCCGCGTCAACGATGGCGCAGTAAAATCAAGTTATCGGCTGAAGACGGGTGATGCCGTCGCCCTTTCCCTCCCTCCCGCCCGTCCTTATCATCTGGAACCAGAGCGAGTCGAGTTCGGGGTCATTCACGAGGATTCATCGCTGATCGTCGTCAACAAGCCTCCCGGCCTGGTCATTCATCCTGCCCCGGGACATTACACGGGCACGCTGGTTCACGGCCTTCTGCAGCACTGCCGGGACTTGTCGGGCATCGGAGGCGAACTCAGGCCCGGCATTGTCCACCGGCTTGACAAGGATACCTCCGGGCTCATGGTCGTGGCAAAGAACGATGAAGCCCATGCCTTTCTCTCCGCCCAGTTTAAAGCGAAAAAGGTCATCAAACACTATGTGGCCATCGTGCACGGCATTCTCGAAGGCGAACAGGGAACCATCGACCTCCCTATTGCCCGCCATCCCGTGCGAAGAAAGGAAATGTCCGTCGTTTCCTCAGGCGGGAGGCGGGCGGTTACCCACTGGCACAAAAAAGAGGAATTCTCGGGAAAGTTTTCCCTCGTCCTCGTTACCCCAATGACAGGAAGGACCCATCAGATCAGGGTTCACTTGGCCCATGCAGGGTATCCCATCATCGGCGATCCGGTGTACGGGTACCGGAAGACATGGTGGAAAAAGCGTTTCCCAGGCGGGCAGGATGAGGTGAAAAGGCAAATGCTCCATGCCGAAACGCTTGTCTTCATTCACCCCGTGTCACGGGTATCCTGCGAATTCAGTGCCCCCGTGCCTGAAGACATGCAGAGGGTGCTGGAACTGCTTCGAAGAGGGGGGCATTGAGCAGTGGACGATGTTCAATGATCAATGTTCAATGATTTGGCTTGACAACCGGTTGTAAATGAATAATTATGTCCTATACGTGTACCTGCCTTTTACAGGATTCGGTCCAACCGGATATCACTAAAGACTTCACGGGTAATCTGCGAAAGCCATCATATTGACTCACATAACCAAGATTTCTGAGCGGGTCCGTCATGAGATAGGCCATGGAGACGGAGAGAATGGCAGCTCTGAGCCGAGCTCCGGCGGAAACGGTTCAGGTCGAGGAGAATAGACGACTTTAGCCCGCATCAAAGGTCAGCAAATTCCTAGCGATCAAAGCAGGTCAAAATACAAATCGTAAAGGCTTCGTAAAAGGACCGAAAGCCCGAGCATGGAGAGCTCATTATGAACTTAGTAGAATTGAAGAAAATGAAAATCAACGAACTCACGGGTTTGGGGAAGGGTCTTGGTATCGAGGGTGCCACGGGGATGCCGAAGCAGGAGCTGATCTTTGCCCTGCTTCAGGCCCAATCCGAACAAAACGGGCTGATTTACGGTGAGGGGGTCCTTGAGATCCTGCCCGACGGGTTTGGTTTCCTGAGGGCCCCTGATTCCAATTATCTCCCTGGACCGGATGACATCTACATCTCTCCATCCCAGATCCGTCGATTCAATCTCAGGACCGGAGACACCATCTCCGGGCAAATCAGACCGCCGAAAGATACGGAGCGCTACTTCGCCCTTCTCAAGGTGGAACAGGTTAACCACGAGGACCCCGAGATCTCCCGGGATAAGATTCTCTTCGACAACCTGACCCCCCTCTATCCGGACAAGCGGGTCAAGCTCGAAACCAAGGGCGACAACCTGTCTTCCCGGATCATGGACCTCATGACTCCCCTTGGAAAGGGCCAGCGCGGCTTGATCGTGGCACCGCCGAGAACGGGCAAGACCATGCTCCTGCAGAACATTGCAAACAGCGTGTCGGCGAATCACAAGGACATCCACAAGATCGTTCTCCTCATCGACGAAAGACCGGAAGAAGTGACGGACATGCAGCGGAATGTGGATGCCGAAGTGATCAGTTCGACCTTTGACGAGCCCCAGCAGAGACATGTCCAGGTGGCCGAGATGGTGATCGAAAAGGCCAAAAGACTGGTTGAACACAAGCGGGACGTGGTTATCCTGTTAGACAGCATCACCCGGCTTGCCAGGGCGTACAATGCAACCGTTCCGCCGAGCGGAAAGATCCTTTCCGGAGGGCTGGACTCCAACGCCCTGCACAAGCCCAAGCGTTTCTTTGGAGCGGCCAGAAACGTGGAGGAAGGGGGAAGCCTGACCATCATTGCCACAGCCCTCATTGACACCGGCAGCCGTATGGACGAGGTGATCTTCGAAGAGTTCAAGGGCACGGGGAATATGGAGATCCACCTGGACAGGAAACTGGCCGACAGAAGGGTGTTTCCGTCCATCGACATCAACCGGTCTGGGACGAGAAAGGAAGAGCTCTTGCTGGGGCCCGCGGAATTGAACCGCATCTGGATCCTTCGCAAGCTCCTGGCGCCGTTGACACCGGTAGACAGTATGGAGTTTTTGCTGGACAAAATGAAGGGGACCAAGAATAATAAAGAATTTCTTGCGTCCATGAGTGAATAAGGAAGGAGCTATCAACCATGAAAAAGGACATTCATCCCGAATACAAAAGAGTGACCGTGCACTGTGCCTGCGGGAACGAATTCGAGACCGGTTCGACGGTCAAGGAGATCAAGGTGGAAATCTGTTCGAAGTGCCACCCCTTCTTCACCGGAAAGCAAAAGCTGGTGGACTCCGCCGGCCGGGTGGAGCGATTCAGGACCAAGTACGCGAAGTTCGAGAAGCAGCAAGGTTCCACTCCTTCAGGAAATTAGTTCGGTCGGCGACAAAGCAGCCAGGGGTCCCTCGATTCTGCAGGTCAAAGAGAGGGGCTCTTTTTTATGGAAAAGGCAAGGAACAAGCGGTGTTCAGCGTTCAGTGTTCAGGAAACAATGCTTTCTGGCCCGTTGCCTCGTTTAGCCGGTGCCGGATGTTCCGGGCATTTTTCGCATTTTAGGCACTTTAGTCATTTTAGGCACTTTAGTCACTTATCCTATGTTTGAGAAGATCAAAGAAATCGACGAGCGGTATGCCCAACTGGAAAGCGAACTGGTGCGGCCGGAGGTGATCCGCGACCAGAAGCAGTACCAGAAACTGCTCAAGGAGCACAGCAGCCTTACCCCCATCATCGACACGTTCAGGAAACATGAGGCGCTCCAGAGCGAGTTGGCCGGCAACCGCCCTTTGTTGGACGACTCCGATCCGGAAATAAGAAAGCTGGCTCGCGAAGAGGCCGATGCGTTGAAAGAGAAGATCGCGGAGCTGGAGAACGAACTCGGCATTCTCCTTTTGCCTTCTGATCCGAATGACGAAAAGAACATCATTCTGGAGATCCGGGCCGGGACAGGCGGTGAGGAAGCGGCTCTGTTCGCAGCGGATCTTTTCAGGATGTACGCAAGATATGCGGAAATAAAGGGATGGAAAACGGAAATCATGAGCCGGCACGAGACAGGGATAGGCGGCTTAAAAGAAGTGATTGTGCTCATCTCCGGGCAGAAGGTTTACAGCCTGCTCAAGTACGAGAGCGGCGTCCATCGCGTGCAGAGAGTCCCGGAGACCGAGGCGCAGGGCAGGATCCATACTTCGGCGGTGACGGTGGCGGTCCTTCCCGAGGCTGAGGAGGTGGACGTGGTCATTAATCCCGATGACCTCCGCATCGACGTGTATCGCTCTTCCGGCCCTGGCGGCCAACACGTGAACAAGACGGATTCCGCGGTTCGGGTCACCCACCTGCCGACAGGCCTTGTCGTGACCTGCCAGGACGAGAAATCCCAGCACAAGAACAAGGCCAAGGCCATGAAGGTCCTGAGATCGAGATTGCTGGACATGCAGATCAACGAGCAGCAGGCCAAAATCTCGGAAGAAAGGAAAATTATGGTGGGTTCCGGAGATCGGAGTGAGAAGATTCGAACCTACAATTTTCCGCAGGGAAGGGTGACAGACCACCGGATAGGCCTTACCCTGTACAGGCTGGAGACGGTTCTTCAGGGAAATCTGGACATGGTCCTCGATCCCCTGATCACCCACTTTCGAGCAGAGGCCCTTAAGGCGGCATGACCGAGGCTAAAGCCTGGACCATTCGTGACCTTCTCAAGGTTACCTCGGACTACCTGAAGCAAAAAGACATTGAATCACCCCGTCTGAACGCAGAGGTTCTTCTTTCCCATGTCCTGGATCTCAGCCGCGTTCAACTGTATCTGCGTTTCGACCAGCCCTTGAACGAGGAAGAAATATCCCGATACCGCGCTCTGGTGAAGAGACGTCTCAAACGGGAGCCGGTGCAGTATATCACGGGTTCGCAGGAATTCTGGTCTCTTGACTTCGCGGTGGGCCCCGGCGTTCTGATCCCGAGACCCGAAAGCGAATTGCTGGTCGAAACGGCCCTGTCCCTGTATCGGGCAGGACGGATTCCTCACGCCGATCAACCCAGGCTTCTGGACCTTTGCACGGGCAGCGGCGCCCTCGCTGTCGCCCTTGCCAGGGAGCTCCCAAATGCGGCGGTCTGGGCCAGCGACCTATCCAGGGATGCGCTTGCCATGGCCCGGCTTAACGCTGAGAAGCACGGCGCAGCGCACCGCATGAATTTCATGACAGGCGATCTGTTCCAGCCTGCGCGAGATCGCAACCTGACCTTTGACCTCATTGTCTCCAATCCTCCTTACATCCGGTCGGATGCCCTGGAAGGCCTTTCTCCTGAAGTCCGCCTGTACGAACCGCGAGCGGCTCTTGACGGCGGCAAGGAAGGCATGGTTTATATCGAGAGAATCCTTTCCGAGGGACCGGACTTTCTATCCCCCGGCGGGTGGATCCTCGTGGAAATGGACCCTGAGCAGACATCCGAGGCCCTGAAACTGATTGAGGGCACAGGCCGATACGAGACGTGGGAGCGGGTCAAAGACTACAGCCAAAGATACAGGATGGTCATGGCAAGGAGAATCAGTGAACAGCCAAAGGCCCTGAGCGAAGTCGAAGGGTGAGCAGTGATCAGTAATCAGTGATCAGTAATCAGTAATCAGTGATCAGTCATCAGTGATCAGCCGAAGGCCCTGTCATAGACCCTGAGGCTCTCGAAGGGAGCGAAGCCTGTCCTGAGCTGAGTCGAAGGGTCGAAGGGTAGTCAGTGAACAGTAATGGGTGATCAGCATTCGTACCACGGCGCTTCGCCAAATCCCCCTTGCTCCCCCTTTTCCAAAGGGGGAAAGCCGCTGGAAGTCCTCCCCTTTGTAAAGGGGAGACAGAGGGGATTTTAGATTGATGAACCATCGAGTTTCTTAGGATCAGTGGGCATTAGGGATGAGCTCCCTGCTCCCCGCTTTCATGGAGGGCGCAACTCCTTGAAGAGGTATCGGGACTTCAATACCTACCTGAGAGAAATCTTCGGAGAACGGGTCCAGAAAATAACGCTGGATGCCGGCTTCACGTGCCCCAACCGCGACGGGACCCTCTCCAGGGGGGGATGCATTTACTGTGACGGCCGGGGGTCGGGCACGGGTGCGATGGTCCAACAGGGTCTCTCCCTGCATGAGCAGATGGCTGGGGGGTGCGAATTCGCGCGAAAAAGATACGGGGCCCGGAAATTCATCGCCTATTTCCAGTCTTTCACCAATACCTACGCGCCCCTTTCAACCCTCAAGCACAGTTACGACCAGGCCTTGGGCCACCCGGGTGTCGTCGGCCTTTCCGTAGGCACGAGACCGGACTGCATCAGCGCGGAAATCCTGGGGCTCCTGAGAGCCTATCAGGATCGGTTCCTCGTGTGGGTGGAACTGGGGCTCCAGTCCGCCCACGATGCCACGCTGCGGCGCATCAACCGCGGGCACGACACGGCCTGTTTTGATCGCGCAGTCGTCTCGGCTGAAAACCACGGTCTGAACGTTTGCGCCCACGTCATCCTGGGACTTCCCGGGGAATCGAGGGCGATGATGCTCGAGACGGCGCGCCATCTCGCTTCTCTCCCGGTGAAAGGGATAAAGATCCATGCTCTCTACATCGTCAAAGGCACCCCGCTTTCAGCCATGCACGAAAGAGGGGACTACCGATGTTTGGAGCGGGAAGAATATGCCGAGCTGGCCGTGGATTTCCTGGAGCGGATCCCGCCTCATATCGTGGTGCAGAGATTGACCGGAGATCCGGGCCACTCCGAACTTCATGCCCCCGAATGGGTCAAACAAAAGCGGAATAATTTGAAGCTGATTCAGGAACGGCTCAAGGAAAGGGACACCTGGCAGGGGAAAAAATACCAGAGGCTCCATGGCTCTGATTCTTTGCAGTTCCGGGTTTCCTACTCTCGGGGTTCGCCCATCTTCTTGCGGAAGGCCTGATCCAGGGCGATGTCATATTCTCTTGATCCCTGGGTCAGGTTTTTGTTGCGGGAGAGCTGCTGGATGATCTCTTCTTCGGTCCTCTCGAATTTCGTGTTGATCTTGTTGATCACATCCTGGACGAGCCGGTAGATCTCCAGGTCCGTGCCGTACACCTCGATCACCGAAGCGTCGTTGAGAACCACTTCGAGGATGTACTGCGTGAGATAAAGGGCAGTCGGATTGGGATTTGGAATCAGATTTCGAAGAGGCGCGACAAAATACTTGAACTCGAATTCGTTCACCTTGAGCGCCTGTTTGAGGCCCTGGAGAATCAGGTCGGACAGCGCGGCAGGGTTTTCCGTTTCAACGACTTTCTCCATGAGGAGGGCCTGGGAGAGACTGGAGTGAATCTCCGACAGCTTAAACTTGAAGAACCTGTCTCTTTGAAATGCCGCTCGTTTTTCCTTCCTCTCGATCCCCTTGAGGACCTTGTCCAATTCTTTTCCCGTATCAAAATTCTTCATCAGTCACTCACCATCCAGTTTTGAATCGAATAAGGCTGCCCGGAGTCACCGGACAGCCTTATTCGCCGGTTGCCTTGTTCGCGGCGGTTGCCGCTTCCTTCTTGGGTTTATCCTCTGATGGTTTGGTTTCAGCCTTGGTTTCGGCTTTAGGGGCCTTCTTGTCACTTTCTCTTTTGGATTTGTAATCCGTCACGTACCACCCCGTGCCCTTGAGGTGAAAAGAGCTCTGGGAAATGAGCTTTCTCATCCTGCCTTTGCAGTGCTCACACGCCTTGACATCCGGGTCGGAAATCTTCTGCCAAATCTCCGCCTGCCGGCCACACTTGGTGCATTCATACTCATATATCGGCATTGTCCAACACCTCTCGCATCTAGGATAACGCTAATTCACAGACCCTGTGGTCCTGGTAAGAATCAAGGACATAATTGAGATCCGGCATGCTGATTCGCCTGAGGATCTCGTAGGTCGTCAAGTGTACGATTCTCTCCTCTTTGTCCCTCTCCCTCCCCCTGGCTTCGAAACGCTGCATGTAGTTGCAGAATCTCACGATGTGCACGAGTTCGTGAGTAAAAACGTACACAAGCAGAGGGAGGAGGTAAAGCTCACGGTCCCGATTCAAGGCCTTCAGGATCTGGTGATCCTGGAGGCATATGGAATAGTGATCGCGTTCTGTGGCCCGTGCATCCCGGCTTTGCTTCCATGAAGCGTGCTTTTGGAGAAGGGCAAAAGCATCTGCAATAATTTCGGTCTCGGCAAGCTGAGCCAGAGTTCGCACGGAAAAAGAGTGCCTCTTCCACTGACCCGAGGAGAACTTGAAAAAGTCTCCTATTTTGTCTTCAGCAATATGCAGCGCCTCACCGGCAGTGAGCATATCTTCGCGGCTGAACGGCGCAAGATTCATGGCGTTAACTCACTTTTGCTGAATTTTGTATAAGAATAAGATCGGTCGGTGCAAAGTCAATCCTTGAGGCGGTTTTCTGTGGTGGCGGTGACTGGACTCGAACCAGTGACTCTGCGGATATGAGCCGCATGCTCTGACCGACTGAGCTACACCGCCAGCGGCCATCCAATTTATAGAAATCTCCCGTTTTGTCAACGAAATTATGGAGACGTTCAAAAGTGTTTGCATGGGGACCCTGGCCGAAAAGGGCCGTCGCCATGGATTTCCTGCAGAAACCTTTGAAAGACAGGGGACTTTGGACTGGGGTTTACCGGGCAATGCAAAAGAGGGGCGCCGAAAAGCTCGGAATCCGTTCTTTGTCGGACGGTCCCTCCTCATTGGACCAAAGTCCAATATCTTTTCTCGGTTAATCTTCGTAGGTTCACCCTCGGGACAAAACGGTCCGACTCATGCCTGGAGCACATAAAGAAGAGATCAGGGAGAGATTGATGGCTCGCTTTGTTTGGGTTGCTCTGACTCCGGTCATCCTGTCAGGTTATTTTGTGTCCGCCCCGGCGTACAGTCTGGATTCTCCGGCGAGACCCTCCCCTTACCGGGGTTATTATTACAAGATTCTTAAGGCCCAGGGAACAAGGACTACATCGCCTACAAGCTCGTCACGGAGGAGATGGACGCTCGCCTGAAGGCGCGGGAGGAAGTGCGGAAGCAGCCGGGCGGCCGCAAATAGTCGTTGCGGGAATCCGTAAACGAGGATTGACCCTTTTCAATCCCCACCGAGGAAGCCGCTCAGGGGATGACGCTCTTCGATCCCGACGGAACATGGAAGAAGGTGGAATAAAAGGGTGACGCGGGCTTGCGCGAGAGATTTGTAAAGCGCCCGCCCTTTGTGCTGGGGCCTGTTGGCCCAGCAGAGCAACTTAAAATCGAGGGATGGAGGATATTGACACAAGCAATACTCTGTCCTAACATTTGGCAAAATCGAATCAGACATGTGGGACCAAAGTCCCATAGACGCCAGCCGGAATTGAGTTCAGCGAATTCAGAGAAGAATCCGACGTAGCATGAGAAGCAAAGTCCCGCGAGGATTTCGGAGGCCGCGCCTTGGTCGACGGCAATACGGAAAGGGGATATACGGCGCAATGAGAAAGGACAATAGGCGCATCATCAAGAAAGCGAAGGACCAGGTGATTTATGCCTGTCTTCTTGCCCATGTCACGTTTATGCGGCTCTTGCCAAGGCGAGCTGTTCTCTTGACGATGAGAGGCATGGGATTGGCCGCGTTCCATCTTGTTAGATCGAAGCGGCTTCGAGCGCTGAGGCACTTGTCCATGGCCTTTGGCCATGAGAAGTCTTCATCCGACATCCATAGGATCGCCAGGCAGGCCTTTTTGAATTTTGGGGCCTTCGCGGCGGATGCTGTTCTCATTCCGCGAATCATGGAGAACGGCATCCATCGATTGATCACGGCGGAAGGCCTCGAACACCTCGATGAATTGTCAACAAACAACCAGGGGGCCATCCTGCTGACCGCTCACTTCGGCAACTGGGAACTGCTCGGAGCGTGGCTTGCCAAGTGCGGTTATAAAGTGAAAGCCATTGGAGCGCCTCAGGCCAATCCGGGGATCAATCGAATGATCGCCAATGCTCGCAAAATGTCCGGTTACCAGAGTATAGAGCGCGGCAACCATACGAGGGAAATCCTGAGAGTCCTTGCCGAAGGGTATTCCATCGGCGTGTTGATCGATCAAGAGACCAAGGCGGACGGGGTGTTCGTGAAGTTCTTCAACCGGTGGTCCTATACGCCTGCAGGGCCGGTTCGATTGGCCCGCAAATACGGCTTGAAAATTATCCCCATTTTCATTCGACTCCGGGGTGACGATACCTATCACATTGAGGTGAAGAAGCCTCTCCCCCTTCTATATACAAAGGACAAGATGGACGATTTGGTCGCGAACACCCAGATGTGCTCTGATGCATACGAGAAAATGATCCATGAGTACCCGGAACAGTGGCTTTGGATGATGAGACGCTGGCGAACGCAGCCTGCAAGTTCCAGTAAGGATATCCAATGATTATCATCAGAAGCGATTAAGGCCCGGATAGCTTTTCCGAGACGCCCTCTTATCTTACTGCTTCAATTCGATCCCGGAGTTTCGTCACCCAGGCGGTGGTGGTCTTTTCAGCGGTGATGAGCGGGAGGTTTCTCGAAAGACACAAGCTTATGTAAACGGCATCATAAGCGGTTGCCCCATACTGGAGTAGACATTCACCGTGAGTCACGGTCCTTTCGGAGAATATCGCGCATGTCACTTCGCAATCTGACCGCTTTGGTCCGGTGGCGAAGGTCGTCAAGACGTTCTTTGTACGTCGAGCGCCGTCGCTCCTCTGCTTTCATGGCCACAAAGGCAGCCAGCGCTTCCTCGACCAGCGCGCGCTTGCTCCTGGCTTTTGAGTGTTTTTGCGCCTCCGCAAGCAAATGGTCATTCAATTCAATATTCGTTCTCATGCACATAAAAATACACCTAGTGTATTTGGCCCGTCAAGGTTGAAAAGTGGGCCAATAGACTCCGGGCTTCAGCACTCTCCCCGATTCATCATCAAGCATCATCTGCTGCGTTACGCTCATCTGTTCGCCTTTGGCGCTGCAGGAGGCAGATCAACCCGCCATACGTCAGGCGGGTAAACCTTCCCTGCCAAACCACCCCATTGGACCAAAGTCCAATATCTTTCCTGTTTTGATTCTCCTAAATTGCTAATCTGATTTGTTGCCCTTGAGGGGTGTCGTCCTTGAGGGCTTTCGGCGGATTTATAGAACTACCCTATTAAAAAAGGCGGAAAGGAGAAAAACAAATGAACAAAGGCATGAAGGTAACCTTTTTACTGATCCTGGTGGCGGCGTTCGCCATATCGTTCGTTTCTCCGGTGGTGTCGCAGGACAAGCCGGCGAACAACATGCAGATCCTGCGTGACAAGGTCAAGGCGGACAAGAAGCTGCTTGTCGCGGCCAACATGGAGCTGACCGAATCCGAGGCCAAGGGTTTTTGGCCCGTCTACGAGGCGTATCAGAAGGAGCTGACTGCGATCAATCAGCGCATCGGCAAGCTCATTGAGAGCTATGCCGCGGACGATATGGCAAATACCCTCACCGATGAGAAGGCCAAGAAACTCACTGATGAACTTGTTGCCATCGGGAAGGCTGAGGCCGAACTGCAGGCCGCATCGGTTCCGAAGCTGAGCAAGGTGCTGCCTCCGAAGAAGGTCGCTCGCTACCTTCAGGTCGAGAACAAGATCCGGGCTGCCGTGAAGTACGAACTTGCCGGCGGAGTGCCGCTCGTCCAGTAGCGCTGCCCGTCATTTCGAGCAAATTACAAGGAGGATATCATGACTGAGTTTACAAGTGCCGCCAAGGCTGGTGGCAATAGGATGACAACCTTCGGCGTCATCGCCATCATTCTCGGGATTCTCTGCCTGCTGGCGCCCGGGCTGACCGGGATCTCGGTCGTAACTCTCGTGGGCTTCTTCGTCTTGGCAGCCGGCATCGTGCGGGTGATATGGGCCTTCCAGGCGGGCAGTTTCGGCAAGGGTATGTTGATGTTTGCCATTGGAGGGCTGACGCTGCTCTGCGGTATCGCACTTGTAGCCAATCCGTTGTTCGCATCCGGCGTCCTGACGGTGGTGCTGGCGGTGTACTTCATCGTCGACGGCATCTCCGAGATCGTCGGCGCGATCCAGCTTCGACCGGAGTCTGGATGGGGCTGGATGCTGTTCGGAGGCATCGTGTCGGTCTGGCTTGGCATCATCATTTGGAGGCAGTTCCCTTTGTCCGGCGTGTGGGCTATCGGCATCCTGCTGGGCATCAAGCTTTTCTTCGTCGGCCTGATCATGGTCACGGGGGGTTCAGCGATGCGCTCGATGGCCAGGCGGTGAGGAACAGGCCCGTCATGACCTTGTTGCCCGTTACAGGTCTTCTAACCGCAAGCGGCCGGCGGCATGCGGCGGCTCCGGCAGGGATGCTCTTTTGACAGCGACCACGACAGGTTGTTTCGCAGGATAAGCCGACCGGAATTCCGGGAGCTGGTGGCTGTTTAGGTAAGGTGAACTCGCTTGAGATGGGTTCCGGATCATCCTGAACGATGACTTTACGCTGATGTAATCGCAAAACAGAAAGGGAGGAGAAGCATGGAGAAGAGAAGATCGTTGATCAAAGCATTGGCCGTTTTGCTGGCGCTCCTGCTGGGTGCCCCCCAGGGAGTCTTCGCCCAGAGCGCAGGCGAAGAAAAGCCTTTCAAGCAGGAAGAGCTGGATCAGTTGGTAGCGCCCATCGCGCTTTACCCGGATTCGCTTCTGGCCCAGATCTTGATGGCATCGACGTATCCCCTCGAGGTGGTGCTGGCGGGGAAATGGGCCAAGGCAAACCCAGACCTCAAGGGAGATGCGCTCACCGCGGCCCTGGAGAAAGAGAACTGGGACCCCAGCGTCAAGTCGCTGGTGAATTTCCCCCAGGTCCTGGACATGATGAACGAGAAGCTGGACTGGACCCAGAAACTGGGCGATGCCTTTCTTGCCCAGCAGAAAGACGTGATGAATACGGTCCAGACGCTTCGAAAAAAAGCGGAAGCGGAGGGTAACCTGAAAACGACCCAGGAGCAGGTTGTCAAAGTCGAGCAGGAGACCATCATCATTGAACCCGCAAAGACTGAGGTCGTCTATGTGCCGACCTATAATCCCACGGTGGTTTATGGTGCCTGGCCCTACCCGGCTTATCCTCCTTACTATTATTACCCACCCGGATACGTGGCGGGCGCGGCCTTGTTTACCTTTGGAGTGGGTGTCGCCATGGGAGCTGCCTGGGGCTATGCGTGGGGAGGCTGCAACTGGAGAGGCGGTGACGTCGATATTGACGTCAACCGGAACACGAACATCAACAACAATATCGACCGAAGCAAGGAACGGAACAAAGTATCGACCGGCGAGGGCGGGAAGGGATCGTTTAAGCACAACCCGGAGCACCGCAAAGGAGCCTCTTACAGGGACCAGGGTACGGCTCAGAAGTACGACAGGGGCGCATCCAAAGATGCGAAGTCCCGGGAGGAATTCCGTGGACGTGCCGAGTCGGGAAGGCAGGACATTGCCCGGGGCGGTGCAGATGATTTTCGGGGCCGTTCGGCTGCCGACCGGCCGAGCGCAGGCACTTCGGACCGCGGCGGGGCTCAGCAGCGAGGAACCAGCGGCATGGATCGTGGCGGTGCTTCGGCCGGTCAGATGGACAGAGGAAGCGCCCTCAGCGGCACGGACCGGGGCGGGAGCGCGACCAGGCAAGCCAGTAACCGCGGAAATCAAAGCATGTCCTCTTCGCGAAGCGGAGGGGGCGGTGGGAGCGGCGCGAGCCGGAGCGGCGGTGGCAGTGGTGGGAGCCGAGGCAGCGGCAGCGGTGGGAGCCGGGGTGGTGGTGGAGGCAGCCGAGGTGGCGGCGGCGGCCGCAGGTAACCAACCTGGAACCACTCACCCACTTTCGAACGGAGGAAAAAGTCATGGTGCTATATAACAGTACAAGGAAAAGGAATTCATGGTTCAAACGTTGCGGGGCGCTCGTCATGGCCGCCTCATTCATTGCCCTGTTGATCTTCGGCTCGGCTCATGCAGAGACCGTGAAACAGCGAACATTCGCTTCCCCGGAAGAAGCGGTCAAGGCCTTTGTCGAGGCCTTGAAGGCGAATGATGTCAAGGCCCTGGAGGCGATTTTCGGTCCCGGCAACGAGGATCTCATCGAATCCGGCGATCCGGTGGCGGACCGATCAGTCAGCGAGCGATTTGTGAAGGAGTTCGAAGAAAAAAACCGTTTGGAGAAGACCGCCGACAAGGCGGTGCTTTGCATTGGAAATGAGGATTGGCCCTTTTCAATCCCCATCGTGAAAACGGACGGCTTGTGGCGCTTTGACACGGAGGAAGGCAGGGAGGAAATCCTTGCACGAAGAATCGGACGCAATGAACTGAGCGTCATCCAGGTCTGCCTGGCCGTTGTTGACGCCCAGCGGGAATATGCGTCCAAGGACCGCAACGGTGACGGCTTCCGGGAATATGCTCAGAAATTCAGGAGCGATCCGGGCAAGAAGGACGGTCTGTACTGGGAAGCAAAAGAAGGGGATGAACAAAGTCCCTTGGGCCCCCTCTTCGCCGAGGCCCAGGAAAAAGGTTACCCCGGCGCGGCCTCGGGTGGTGGGCCCATTCCTTATTACGGTTATTACTACAGGCTTCTAAAGGCCCAGGGAAAAGATGCACCGGGGGGCGCCTATGACTATGTGGTCAGGGGAAAGATGATCGGGGGATTTGCCCTTGTCGCCTATCCTGCTGAATATGGGGCTTCGGGTATCATGACCTTCATCGTGAATCACGAGGGGGTTGTGTATCAGAAAGACCTTGGAGAGGACACGGAAGAAACCGCTCAGGCGATGACGCTCTTCAATCCCGACGGCACGTGGAAGAAAACGGAATAGATATGCACCAAAGGCAAGAAGGAGATCCAACATGATGGTGGCCTTGAGGATGAGGATTCAGAGGATTCGCGGGGTCGACGCATGGAACCTGGCTAGAGGAATGGCGCTGTGGCTGGCGTGCGCGCTCCCGGCGACAGGGTGTGCTACGGCTGTTTCGTACCGCGCCCCCATGGCCGGCCCCCAGACGACCTGTGTTACTCCTGCTCCGGAGCCCGACTTGGTCGTCGGCGTAGCCTTGTCGGGCGGGGGCAGCCGCGCGGCCCTCTTCGGGGCGGCCGGACTGGAGGCGCTCGCCCAGGTTCGCGCCCCCGATGGAGCCTCGGTACTGGATCACGTCTCGTACCTCTCCAGCGTCTCCGGCGGCAGCGTGGCGGCCGGCTACTATGCCATGAAAAAGCCCTCGAAGGAGACGGCCATGCTGGGGCCGGACGGGGCGCTGACGGAGGACTACAAGACCTTTTTTTCCGGATTCAAGGACAAGGTGAGTCAAGATTTCGAAAGCGCTCTTCTTTGGCGCCAGATCGGAAGTTTTCGCTGGATCCTCAACCCTGCCCTGGCGGCCCAGTCACTCACCGAACTGTTTACAGAACGCCTGCTCGGTCCGGTTACCGTCGGAGACCTGAGTGCCCGGGAGGCGCGAGGGGACAGCCCCCGGCTGATTATCAACACCACACTTTACAACAACGGCCGGCGGTTGGCGATAACCACCCTGCCCCCTGAGACCTTTCGCTATGATTTTTTCGGGGACCTGCATCAATCGCTGGCCAAGCGGGGGCAGTCCGCCGAGTATCCGCCAATCCTTTTGCGCCGCTGGGAAGCGATTCAGCCGCTGACCCCGCTCGACCTCAAGATGGATCCGTGCGCCGTGAAACTTGCAGGCGCGGTCACCGGCTCGGCCTCGTTTCCCCCGCTCGTGGGGCCGATTACCTTTGGCGTGGGGGAGGAAGATCTGTACTGGCACACCGGCGATGGCGGGCTCTATGAAAACTCCGGAACTGAGTCGCTCCTTTTCGCCTTTCTGAAGCAACTCCAAGCTAAGAAGTCTCGCCGTGCCTTGATTATCGCCTTTGACAGTTCCTACCCCTTCACCGTGGGTTACCGGAAACTGACCAAGCGCCCGGAGCCGTGGACCTTGGGCAGTTACGACTTTTCTCGCATCCCCGGCATCATGGAGGAACGCGCCACGGCTTATATGGGCTTGTTCTACCGCAGTATGCAGATCGAGGGAGTGTTCCCCGACAACCAGACCATGCACGTGATCTTCCTGCGCCACACCGACGCACAGTGGAAGGACGATTTGAGTGACCTGCCCGAGGTTTGCCGCGAGGAGTCGCCCGCGCTGGATTCGCCGACAGCCGTGGTGGATCGCATCGCCGAGATCCCGACCCGTTTCAAGCTGAAATCCGAGTGCGACCGGCAGCTTCTCATGACTGCCGCGGCCAAGGTGGTCGCACAGAACAAACAGGAAATAGAGGATTTTCTGGCCGGCCGCCCCGCATCGGAATCCCAATCGCGCTGACGGATTGGGTGAGGGTGAACCTCGGCGGGCCCGTGAACAGAGCCCGGGTGAGCTGACTATGAGATAATGAATTAAAAGGCTTTGGGGCAGCCCCGAACGGCATCGGCCGAGATTCGTTGATCGTCAACCCTTTTCCTGCTCTTTGTCTCCCCCGCCCGTTCCTTCTTCGGCTATCTTAAAATGCTTCAGAATGGCCGTGTAAAAGTGCTCGAGGTCTGCGAGATTCTTGGAGAGAATGGCCTTCAGGATATCTGGATCAAGGGCCTGGTAGTCGTGAATAGCAATGTTTCTGAATCCCACCATCGATTGCATCTTTTTGGACAGGGATTTAGTGATGATCTCGGCCTTTTCCAGCAATGCGAAATGCCCTCCGATCGTGTCTGAAAGCCCCAGGCTTTCGGAAGCGACGATGTGGGTTGCCAAATCTATCGCAGACTGTATCGCTCGTTGCAGGTTCAGTACAAAAATATCTTGGGTGTCCAGTTCCTCAAGCCGATCGGGATCGAGACCTGTGACATGCTTTATTCTCCTCAGGCATTTTTGTATTGCTGCGACCTTCGCGAATACGACGTCCTTATCGGGCATATATTCTTCCCCTCAAAATGTTCTCTTCACAATGCTTTCTTATCCGCTTCAAATCGTCGTATTGGTTGACCGTGTCGGTAAAAAACTGATGAAAGTATTTTTTCCCCCTCGAATAGATCAATATCCCGTGCTTGAGTATCTGCATCCTCAAGACCGGCGATGCATGATTCAGGACGACCAGATCCACCTCTCTTGTGAGGGTGGATGACAGTTCTTCGGTCAGCGCATGGATCATGTCAATTTCAGGGACGGGCTTGAAAAGAATTCCGATGTCCACATCGCTCGCTGGGCGCAGTCGGTTTTGGGCAAACGATCCAAAAACAAAGACAAGGAGGACGTCTTGTCTTTCCTTGAAAAAGGGTTTCAGCAGACTTGCCAGCTTCTGGCTGGGAGGATCCAACTTTTTTAAACCGACAGTCATGTTATGCTGCTACACCCTCCGGGATTTCTATGTCCAACCATCTTATTGATTCCTGCCGGCTAGTCAAGAAATTGATACGCTGAACATTCGGAATGCCAATCCGAATTCACCCCCCTATTTACCTTTCTCGATCGATGTCGTTTCAACGGTAAAGGCAATATTCGCCCTTTGACCCAACACCCCAAAAATCTTCTTCATCGCCAGAAGGATCCCCGTGGATCGGAGATATCTAAACAAGCAGAGAGTTCGTTCCGGACAGCGGGGGAGATCCTTCGCGGCAAATGGATTGGACGAGTCTAAAACCTTCGCACCATCGGGTCAAGAGAGAAGAGAACCAGGCATGGTAGTTGTTGACAGGGAAAGGAAAGTGCATCATATTTGCGAATAATTAGAGGAAGACCGTATCCCTTTTCCAGTGGAGTAATGATAATGAAGGCTGAGAGCCACGTCGTGTGGTCTACGAAGAAGGAGATCGATCTGGGGGATCCGTCTCAAAAGAAGGGCTACATCCAGGACGTGCTCACCAACGGCTTGGCCTCAGATGTCTCCAAATTGGATTGGGAGGAAATCGAAAGGATTCTGCCGTATCTTAAATTGCCTGACCGTGTGTTCAGACTCTGGAGGTCCTACTTTGAACACGCTAAAAGGTAAAGGCATTATCAGTCCCCTTCAAAAAAGGCTTCTGCACGATATCGCATCCGTGCAGGACACAAAACATTTCTATCTAGCAGGGGGTACGGCTCTTGCGGAGTTTTATCTTGGCCACAGACGGTCTTACGATCTTGATCTTTTCACTGTAGAGGCAGACCTGGTTTTTCATTTCTCACGAACTTTGGAGAAGAGTCTGGGGTCGCAGTCCGATTACTTGATCAGACCCATACGGCGATTTGAGTCCTTTGTCGAACTGGAAGCAGAAGGATATGGTGAAAAGGTTCAGATTCACCTTGCTTACGACTCCCCGTTTCGCTGGGGCAAGCCGCTTGAATCGGAATACGGGGTGAATGTCAATGACTACCAAGACCTGATTGTTGACAAGGTGCTTGCTTTCTTCGGCAGGTGGACACAAAGGGACGCTGTGGACCTGTTCGAAATCATGAAGAAAGAAGAGATTGAGCCACTGCTGGATATGGCAAAGGAAAAAGATCCCGGCTTTGATCTATATTGGTTTGCGGCGGCCCTGGTGGAGGTGGAAAAATATCCTGACGACATAGCAAAGTGGCCGGTGGATGTGGTGGTTGAGATTGACACAAAGATCCTGAAAGAAACCTTTCTCGATCTCTCATGCGAGATTATGGACAAGATCAAGCAATCAACCTGAAAAGAGTCCTTTCCGGCCCGGGCCATTGCCAAAGTCTGTAAACGCTCCTCATTGGATCAAAGTCCAATATCTTTTCTATTTCCGTCCCCGTAAGGCCCAAACCATCTTATCTGACCGGTTTCTTTCCCCGGAGCAGTCGTTTGAATTCATTGGCCGGGGAGTCTTGCCAGGAGACGCCGAGGGCGCTTGCCTCAGGAATCGTTCACGGTTTATGAGGTTGATGATGGAGAGTCCATATGGAGGGCCCCGAACAACTGCGCCTCACATGTGATGCTCAATGCGGTCTTCTTTCAAGGGGGTCCCCGCCGTCAATGGCAAGATCGGACGGTGGCGGGCAACTCCTAACGGGACATGCCCAGTGTTTGCATGCAGGCGTAAAGGTTGGTTCGTTTCATGCCCAGGATCTAAGCATTACCATGGGGCATCGCTTCTACCAAACTCTGGCGGAAGCCGAGAAGACCTCATTCAGGTAACACGCCATGGCGACGCCGGTATCTAAGACATAGGCATTCACCTGGAGTCACGGTCCTTTCGAAGAATATCGCGCGTGTCACTTCGTGATCTGACGGCTCTGGTTCTTTGTCGAAGGCTGTCAAGACGCTCCTTGTACGTCGAGCGCCGTCGTTCCTCTGCTTTCATGGCCACAAAGGCAGCCAGCGCTTCCTCAACCAGAGCACGCTTGATCTTCGCTTTTGAATGCCTCTGCGCCTCTGCAAGCAGATCGTCACTTAGTTCAATGTTTGTTCTCATGTGTAAAAAAAACACCCAGTGTATTCAGTATGTCAATAGGAAAATGTCGTATGTCTTGACGGCCTTGACCTCGCGTACCATAGGAGATGCAGGCACTTCCTGCGGTGTGCTGAAGGTTCAGCACAGAAAAAGCGCATTGTTTTTTCCTGACCTATCAGGTAGAAAGATTTGGAGTGCCGAGTATCAGCGACGGAGTCAGCGTTGGCGCTTGCTTGCCTTCGAGTCCAACTTGGTCGTAAACGAAAGTACCGAGGGGCTGTTGGCAATACTTGAGGAAAACTCGCATGGATAACACCCAGCCGAAAAGCGCAAAGGGCAACTCACTCATTTTAAATGAGGATGCGCCGGCGCTGATGAATGAGATCAAACGGGGGGAACATACCGAACAGGCCTTGCAAGAACGCCTCCGGTTTGAGCAGCTGCTGTCGGACCTTTCGGCCAGGTTCGTGAATGTCCCTCCCGACCAGGTGGACCTGGAGATCGAGGAGTCACTGAAACAGATTCTTGATTTCTTCGATGTTGACCGCGTCGGCCTGCTTCAGGTGCTTCCAAGGAAGTCCTCATTTAGGATCACGCATGTGGCCTCCGCAAAGGATTTGCCGCCGGTTCCCGTTGGGGTGGAAGTTCCGCAATCGCTCTACCCATGGAGTTACGACAAGGTGGTCCGAAAGCGCGAGGTGCTCTCTCTTCATAGGCTCGATGATCTACCGCCCGAGGCGAACGTAGACAGGCAAAGCTATATCAGAACGGGTGTTCGCTCCGCCTTGGACATACCAATCCTCATCGCCGAGCCCGTTGGTCATGTGATCGTCATGCAATCGAATAAGAGTGAGCGGCTCTGGCCGGAAGAATTCATACCCCGGCTGCGACTCTTGGGAGAAATTTTCGCCAATGCCCTGGAACGCAAGCAGATCAGGCTGGAGGTTGAGGAACATCGCCGGTTCGAACGCCTGATCTCCGATCTATCAGCCCGCTTTATCAACCTCGCACCCGACCAGATAGAAGATGAAATTGAAGGCGGCCAGCGCCACATCTGCGAACTCCTTGACCTTGATCGTTCCGCACTCTTTCAACTCCTTGAGGGAAAGCCCAGGGTGATGGTGCTGACGTGCCTTTATCAGTCTAAGGGAAGCCCACCCGTTCCCGAACGGGTGAACGCATCGGATCTCTTTCCCTGGTCGGTGCAGAAGGCCCTGTCGGGGGAGACGGTCACTATTAGGAAAATGTCAGACCTCCCATCGGAAGCTGGCCGCGATCGGGAGAGTTACCGTCTGTACGGAACCAACTCGACCGTGGTTGTTCCGTTATCCGTTGGGGGAGGACCCATCTTCGGGGCATTGACATTTGTTGCCATTCGGGAGGAGAGGGACTGGCCGGAACCGATCGTGAAGGGTTTCCATCTGGTTGCGCAGGTGTTTGCCAACGCGCTCGCCCGGAAACGGGCTGACGAGGAAATCCGCAAGCATCTCCAGGAGATTAAGACTCTCAAGCAACGGCTCGAAAGGGAGAACATCTATTTGCAGGAGGAGGTCAAGCTCCTGGCTGACCATGGCGAGATCGTGGGCCAAAGCCCTGCGATGAAAAAGATCCTTGCTCAGGCCGAGCAGGTCGCCCCAACGGACTCCACGGTCCTGATCCTGGGGGAAACAGGCACAGGAAAAGAACTGCTGGCAAGAGCGATCCACAGAATGAGCAGCCGCAAAGACAGGCCGCTCATCACAGTCAACTGCGCGTCCCTGCCTCCCACGCTGATCGAAAGCGAGCTGTTCGGCCGGGAAAGGGGGGCTTACACGGGAGCCCTCACCAAAATGGTCGGTCGCTTTGAGTTGGCCGACGGGTCCACTCTTTTCCTCGACGAGATCGGGGAGCTTCCCCTTGAACTGCAAAGCAAGCTGCTGCGAGTCCTCGAAGATGGCAGTTTTGAGCGACTGGGTTCGACGAAGTCGCTGCATGTCAATGTTCGCATCATTGCCGCTACCAACCGGGACATTGCCCAGAATGTGAAGGAAGAGAAGTTCAGAAAAGACCTTTACTACCGGCTCAATGTGTTTCCCATTGCAATCCCGCCGCTCCGCAAACGCCCGGAGGATATTCCCCTGATGGTCGCGGCTTTTGTCACGAAGCTCCAAAAAAGCATGGGGAAGGAGATTGAAACTATCTCGAAGAGGACAATGGATGCATTGAAATCCTACTCCTGGCCGGGCAACGTCAGGGAACTGAAAAATGTTATCGAGCATGCCATGATCCTGAGCAAAGATAACACCCTGGTTGTTCACCTGCCTGACTCAGGATTGTCGGAAAGGGACGCTACTCAAGACCTCCATGATATGGAGCGACTGCATGTGGCGTCCGTACTGGAGAAGACCGGCTGGCGAGTCAGTGGTAAGGGAGGTGCCGCCGAGGCCCTTGGCCTGAAGAGAACAACCCTTGAGGCAAAAATGAAAAAACTGGGCATCAAACGTCCCCACAAGTAATGCCAAAAATAATGGCGTTTTGCCAATATATTGGCATATAGTCTCGCCTTTCTTGCCTTTACCATACTTTCTTTTCCCGCAAAAAATCTTTTAATATTAGCATGTTGTCAAGATAACCTCTCTGAGACTTCTCTCCGGCACGCATTTAGCAGTCTTACCTTCCCAGATACCACAACGCCACAGGTCAACATGAGGAAATCATGATTCTTGCGACCGTAAGGATGACATTACCGCTCCAAAGGCTTGGTCAGATATCGAAAACCCTCAAATCTATGGCGACGGAGACCGGGATTCAAGCGGGCTGCCTCAGTTCCCGGCTTTACCATGACGAGAACGAAGAAGCCGTCTTCATGTTCGAACAGGTCTGGAGGAACCAGGACTACCTCGACCTGTACCTCCGGTCGGAACACTACCGCCGCATGCTCCTTATAATGGAGATGGCCGGTGAACCGCCGGAAATCAAATTTCATACGATCTCAGAAGCCGCCGGCATAGAGGTCATTGAGAAAGCAAGAGGGTGCAAGAGAAATGGAGACGTGTAACTTCATCTCAAGTGTTGATCGGTCATTAGCGAAGAGTGTCAAGCGGCGTGCCCCAAAGGCCTATATGCGGCAAAACCGTTAGTGAGCCGGCCGATTGTGGACCCATAGGTGTTTGTTGAAAAAAGGGAGGAAAAAGTAACCATGATAAATGAAAACGTTGCCAGAGTGCTTTCCGCACAGGAACAGGCCATTGTCGATGGAAAAAAGGTATTGCATGGAACCGCGACCGACCGTGTTCTCAGAATGTTTGAAGCCATCCGTACCTCCGGTCCGCCCCGCGTGGCCCTGGAACGGGCGGTCTACTTCACGGAATCTTTCAAGACCACCGAAGGTCAGCCGCTGGTCCTGCGCTGGGCCAAAGCCCTGAAGAACATCGCGGAGAAGATGTCCGTCGCCATCTTCGACGATGAGCTGATCGTGGGCCGGCCCTGCACCTGGTTCGGAAAGTACTCGCTGGTGTACCCGGAGCTTGACGGCACGATCATCCAAGAGGGAGCAAAAGCTTTCATTGAGGCCAAAAAGGCCGGAGCCCCGGATGCCGTTACCGTAACCGACGAAGACAAGAAGATCATTGATGAGGTCCTTTTCCCCTACTGGAATGGCAAGGACTTTACCCCTAACTTTATCAAGGCCCTGCCTCCTGAAACCCGACACGCCTTATGGGGTTCTGATCCCGAGAATGTGGGGACCAAATTTTCGTTCGTGATCATTTCTACTTCAACCATGCGACATTCCCAGAATTGGGTCCCTGATTTTGAGAAAATGCTGAAGCGGGGCTGCAAGGGCTTGCGCGAGGAAGCCCAGGCGCGGTTGGCCGAGCTGGAAGACCCGCGCGACCTGGCCTTCAGGAAGCCCTTTTATGAGGCGGTCATCATCACCTGCGACGCCTTGAGCCTCTTGGCCAAACGATACTCCGAGCTGGCTGCGCAGATGGCAGCCAAGACGAAAGACGCCCAGCGCAAGAAGGAACTTGAGGAGATCGCGGCCATCTGCGCATGGGTCCCGGAAAATCCGGCGCGCACCTTCCGGGAGGCGGTCCAGGCTCAATGGTTCACCCAGCTCTTCTCGCGCCTGGAGGAGATGGTCGGAGGGCAAGTCAATCAGGGCCGGATGGATCAGTATCTCTACCCCACCTACAAGAAGGACCTCGAAGAAGGCCGGATCACGCCGGAAGGCGCGCAGGAGCTGTTCCAGTGCCTCTGGCTGCACATCATGCAAAGCATCGAGTCGCAAATGTCACCATCCGCAGCCAAGGGCCGCGAGGGGTTTTCCCACCACGAGACGGTGACCATCGGCGGCCAGACCACCGACGGTTTCGACGCCACGAACGAGCTCTCTTACCTGATCCTGGAATCCACCCGGCCGCTCAAGTGCAGCTACCCGGAGCTGGGGGTCCGGATCCACGCCAATACTCCCGACAAGTTCCTGCATGCAGTGGCCGAGACCATCAAGGACGGCAAGGGCTCGCCCAAACTGATCAACGACGAGTTCGAGGTGCCGTGGTTCATGAGCAACGGGATCGTGAAGCGGGAAGCCCTGGATTACGCGATGTCGGGGTGCTCGGAATCGCGCCTGCCCAACCGCGAGACCCACAAGACCGGCAACGGCGGCATCAATTACGGCGCGGTCATGGAGATGACGCTCCGGGACGGCAGGATGAAGATCTACAAGGACGAGCAGTTCGGCCTGAAGACGGGTGACCCGAGGACCTTCAAGACCTACGAGGATGTGTGGAATGCCTTCAAGATGCAGCTCGAGAACGTCGTCAAGCACATCATGATCCAGAACTACATAGCGACCGCGCAGAAGCCCAAGTATATCGCGGCTCCGCTGGCCTCCACGCTGCACGATCTGTGCATGGAGCACGGCCGGGACCTCCACACGCACGCCGATTACATACCGGGGGCTCTGGATGCTTCCTGCATCGACGGTCTTGGAGGGTTCGCGACGTGCATCGATTCCCTGGTGGCCATCAAACACCTCATCTACGACACGAAGAAGCTGACCTGGGACCAGCTCCTGGATGCCCTGGAGAATAACTGGGAGGGCAAGGAGGCCATTCGCCAGATGTGCCTCAATGCCCCCAAGTACGGCAACGGCATCGAGTGGGTAGACACCATCGGCTACCAGATCCAGCGCACCATTATGGAGTATGCCCACAACCATCCCAGGCCGCACGGCCAGAGCGCCAACATGCGGATCATTCCGATCACCTTCCACAACCCCTGCGGCAAGGTGACCATGGCCACACCGAACGGCCGGCGGGCCGGCGAATTTCTTTCAGACGGGATCGTTCCTTCGCACGGCTGCGACACCAAGGGTCCCACGGTAACCCTGCAGTCCATCGCCAGGGCCACCTGCCAGATTTACAAGACGCATCGCGAAGACCTGCTCAACATGAAGATGTCGCCCATGAACGTAGCCGGAGAGGAAGGGACGCGGCGGCTCATGCAGCTGATCCGCGCCTGGAGCAGCCAGAAGCATGCGCACATCCAGTTCAATATCCTGAATAAGCAAACCATGCTCGACGCGCAGAAAAATCCTGAGAAGTACCGGGATCTCGTCGTGCGGGTTGCCGGCTACTGCGCGTACTTCACCGACCTGTCACCCTCACAGCAGGCCGAGATTATCGCGCGGACGGAAGAGAATATGGGCTGAGCCGTGAGACGTCGCTACACGGCGAGGCGAAGCATGGGATTGTAAGATTGTTCGAGGGCTTCCGGCGCCCAATGGATCGCCGGAAAACAACATCCGCGCCGCGTTTCCGCCCAGGAAGCGGCGCTAAACCCGAAAGGAGAAGCAACCAATGGAAAAGAAGATCGTATTAACAGGCATTGCGCGCTCGAAAGGAAAGGCGGCGGGAGAAGCGCTTGTCAATCGCCAGCGGATTGGATGGGCGTTCAACCACGTCGGCAACGAGGACGGCATGGTCATGGCGCCAGGCGCCGACACCAAAGGCCAAATCGTGACCGGCAAGATCTTCGTCTATCCCACGACGGCTGGCTCCACCAGCGGAGCCTTCAGCCTGTACTACAAGTGCAAGGTGTCCCACCACGGCCCCGCAGGCCTCATCTGCCAAACAGTCCACTGGATCGACATCAACGGCGCCATAGCCGGTGAAATTCCCGCCGTGGACAAACTGAACAAGGACCCGCTCAAAGTCATCAAGACCGGCGACTGGGTGGAAATCAACGCGCCTGAAGTCGGCGAGAAGGCCACCGTCACGATCACCCAGAAGCAGGCATAAGGCCCGCCAATCATCAACTAACGAAAGGAGCACGCATATGAAAAAGAAAATGAAGCTTACAAAATACCAGCAAGAAATGCTGGATGGCAAGCATGGCGAAGCCAAGCAGTTCTGTATGGACAAACTCCTGGACTTCGGTAAAGCGGTCGAGGCCACGGAAATGGTGGATCTTGTCCTCACGCTCAACTGCTGTCCCATCTATGTGAAGGATCGTCTGGAGCCAAAGAGATTAAAGAAGCTCAATGAATACGACCTGGGACACAGCCCGCTTTACGATCCGATCTTCGCGATGAAGGACGCCCATGTCGAAGACGAGTCCGGCACCCAGTGCGGAAACGATCCCTACATGTGCCAGTTGGACAAGGCCAACGAGATCAAGGGACCACCAAACGGCAAACCCTGGAACTTCGAGCTTCCGGGCAAGGGCAGCTTCAGGCTGGACGAGGAAATGGTCGCCGGCTACAAGGCGGGGTACGACAAGCTGATGGAGCATGGATGGCTCCCTTGGCTCTCGTGCAACCCCTACTTCAACACGCGCATCCCCAAGATGGGCGAGTACGCCGCCAGCTCGGAGTCCAGCGCCGCGTGCTACATCAACACCATCCTGGGCGCACGGACCAACAGGGAAGCCGCCGTCAACACCGTTTACTGCGCCTACACGGGGTGCCTGCCCAAATACGGCACTCATCTCGATGAGTTCCGTGCGGCAAAGTGCATCGTCGAACTGACGAACGAGGTCCGCGACAACATCAAGGGGATGGCTGACTGGGGCGCCCTGGGTGCGGCCATCGCCGAAAAGGCAGGCAACAGGATCATGGCCGTGCTCAACCTGCCCAAGAAGATGGGCCCCGGCGCGACAAAGAATCTGATTTCGTGCGCCTCACCCGGCATGAACGACCCGATGCTGCATCTGATGGGCTATACGCCGGAGTCTCCGACACTGGAGGCCGCCTTCAAGGGCAAGATGCCCAGGAAACCTGAGCGGTACAAGGTCACGATGGACAACGTCGTCGAGATGTATCACCACCTGAACGCCATCGAGCCGGCGCCCGGCCCTGAAAAGGCGAAGCCCGTGGACATCGTCTTCTTCGGTTGTCCGCACGCGACCTGGGATGAGGTCCGCGAGGTTGCGCGCCTGGTGAAAGGCAAGAAGGTGAAGAAGGGAGTGCATCTGTGGGTGCAGACCGACACGCCAACCTACTTCATGGCTCAGCATTACGGCGATACCAAGACCATCGAGGATGCCGGTGGCCACATCTTCCACCAGACCTGCATCGCCATGTCCCCAATCCGGCACTACCCGAAGGGCACAGTTATCGCCACGGACAGCTTCAAGTACGTGAAGCTGGGAGGCGGCTTCGGACCGAAGTGGATCTATGGCAACCCGGAAGCCCTGGTCAACGCAGCCGTGACCGGCGTGTTCACGCCGACGGCGCGCTGGGATTACTGGAGCAAACCGCGCAAGGAGCGGCTGGCCAGCGAAAAGGAACGACCTCTGTATCAGGGGGAAAAACCGATGGTTGACTAGCAGCGAGTTTCCGTCTGGAGATGCGCCGAGCGCCACCGGTTCGCCGGGGGCGCTCGGAACCTGTCATGAGCAACTTGATGAGATTCAAATATGATCCGGCCATGAAGGTTCAGACAGCGGTTCCCTTTGTCGACACCAACGTCATCCCGGACAGGAATGCCGGGATAGGGAGCCTTCTGTGGGATCTCCAGAACCCTCAAGATGCTGACCGGGACGGACCACCCCTGTTGGGACCTGTGTTTGCGTTTATCGATGTCGGCGTATCCCGTGCCAAGGTATCGACCGCCTTAAAAACGCTTTTGGCAAGGGACCTTAAAATGGTTGTGGAGTATGTGGCCACGGAGCTACCTGAGGCGGTGCCTTACGCGAACGTCACTCTCCTGGGAGATAGGGCGGAGAAGATCCGCGGGCATTTGTCCGGGATAAGTCCTTCCAAGGAGACTACGTACGCGGTCACGGACTGGCATTATGTGATTGATCGTGAGGGCAATGTCTCCTCCATCGCCTATTCGTACAATCACTATGGGAACAAGGTGTGGGAGCCGTATTTCATGGGCCGGACGTTCATGTACTCAGGTGAACCCGTTGAGTTTTCCGACCCGAAGCTGGATGAGATGCTAGCCCCCGATGTGCGGAAGATCGAGGCAAGGATTGCTTTGGAAAGGAAGCGGGATAGCGACCCCAGCCAGCCTGGACCTTCCTGGGATGGGTACAGGATGGAAAGAAATCCTCTGGAGGCAGGTCTCGCGGAATTCGGGATCACCCTGCAGAAGACAGATGTTCCCCAAAGGGTCAAGGACAGGCAGAACGTCCTGTTCTTGGGAAATGTCCTGAATCATTATCCGCAAGATGAGCAGGCCCGTGAGCTCGACAGGATCGCGGCGAACATGGAGGAGGGGGATATTGTTATTATCCAGACGGATGATGTGGAGACGCCTTCTATCGAAGTCCTCCATGTCAGGAGGCAGGGGGCCCAGAAGACGCGTGAGCGCGTGAGGTGGATCAATACCAGGAAGCTTGAAGTCCAGAAGCCTGTCCGCGGCCCGGGATCGTGGAGGCAGATTTCCATCGAGCCGGGGGTAAAACGGATGGTCGGCCGTCTTATTGACTGCCTCGGGAGGAAGGTGAGTTCCCCGGAGTGGAGTCAAGAAGATCATAAGGTCCTTGTCCATCAATATATTAGTCATGTCTTCAAAACCTTTTTCAGAGCCTTGCCTGTTGAAGAGACCCTTCGTGTCGCTATCCGGGAGGCCTTGCGGAGGTTGCCATGCGAGGGAGGCCCAAAGGGGATTCCTGTCTTCAAGGATGATGAGAAAGATGCCTATGGAGGCGCGTTGGGGTTTGACCCGAGTCCCATCGTGTCAGAAGCAGATCTTATCAATATGAAGATGGCACCGGCGAACGTGGAGCGAACACTGGCTGACAACGCGCAACCAACGAAAAGCGGAAATCAACAATGAGAGACATGAACGTTTCAAAGAAGACCATAACCAGCGCCCTCGAGGAACTGGGCGCGGAACTCGGCATTTCGGAAACGGATTTTGACGGTAAGGTAAAGATCGAGGGCAAAGATCCCGTCGTCGCTTCAAAGCAAATCAAGCAGCGGGCAGTCCGGTCAAACTCGATACCTCGGCAAGGCTGGCGTATGAGCGCAGGCGTCTTGCCTACGACCGTACCGTGATGTGACGGTGTGTACGATCTTTTCGGTAACCGTCTTCAAGAAAGGGGTTGATTGATGCAAACTCCACAGAAACGCATTGCCGTCAATTTTGGTGGGGGATATGTCCCGGGGCTCAACGCCGTGATCACCGGAGTGGTCCTCGCGGCAAGCAAATTAGGATGGGAAGCGCTCGGGATCCGCGATGGCTTTGAAGGGCTGCTCTTCCCCGACCGCTATTCCGACGGCGGGGTGATGACGCTCACTCCGGCCATGGTAGAGAACCTCGCCGGCTCCACGGGTTGCATCCTGGGTACCGCGGCCCAGAGCGACCCCTTCCACGTCCGCACCATCAACGCGGAGAACATGGTGGAGGAGGTGGACCGGTCCGATGAGCTTCTGGGGGTGATCCAGAAGAAGAAGATCGATGCGGTCATCTCCGTCGTCGGGGCTCGGGCGCTCAGCATCCTCTGGAAGCTCAGCCGGAAAGGGCTCAAGACGGTCTGCATACCGAAGTCCGTAGAAAACGATGTGGCGGCCACAATGCTGTCGTTCGGGTTCAACAGTGCCCTGAGCTTTGTCGCTGAGATGCTCGAACGGTGTCGGCAGGCAGCCCAGTCTGCCCGGCGAATCGGCGTGGTCGAAGTATTGGGGGAACATGCGGGATGGCTGGCGCTGCAGGCGGGAATGGCTGTGTGTGCCGATGCCGTGCTTATCCCGGAGATTCCTTATGACCTCCGCAAGGTCGCAGCGAAGTTGCGGGAGAAGGCGAAGGCGGGGCAAACGTTCGGACTGGTGGTGGTGGCCGAAGGCGCGAAACCATTGGCCGGCGTTGATGCCCGTCCAAAGACTTCGGATCCAAAAATGAAGGCCGCCCTCTCTCCCGGAGCCACAGGAGAAGAGGGTCTTCATGTCATTGAACGGTCCGGCCAGGTTGCCGCGGAGGCAGCCCTTGTGATCCAGCGGCTGACCGACCGGGAGACCTATCCTCTTGTCCTGGGCCAGTTGGCCAAAGGTGGAACGCCGACTATCGTCGATCGCCAGTTGGGATTGGGCTACGGCGCCGGCGCGGTGCGCGCCCTGAGCAACAATCAGAGCGGGGTCATGGTGGTCTTCCAGCCGCCGGACCTGAAGTTCGTGCCCATGAACGAGGCCATCAACAAATTCAGGACTGTATCGGCGGAGAGCGAGTTCGTTCAGATTGCGCGATCGCTCGGCATCTCTCTTGGAGATTGAGGAGGAGGAGAAGGCATGGAGAAGAAGCAAGTGAACGCAAAAGCTCCGACAGGGCTGGTCCTGAACATCCAGCATTTTTGCACGCACGACGGCCCCGGTATCCGGACGAACGTCTTCCTCAAGGCATGCTCCCTTCGCTGCAAGTGGTGCTCCAACCCCGAGAGCATCCATCCAAAGCCGGAACTTGCCTACAACGCCGGGAAGTGCATCGGTGAAAAGCAGTGCGGGTTCTGCCTGAAGAATGTCTGCCCGGAGTCGGCCATCTATGTGGTCGGTTCAGGCGATCGGGCTGACGACAAGGTGCGGATCAACTGGGACCTTTGCACGAACTGCGGTAATTGCGTTCCTGTCTGCCCGACCAATGCGCTCTACCTGTTTGGACAGGAGATGTCGGTGGACCAGGTGCTAGACGAGGTGGAGCAGGACAGCGCCTTCTACCGGGAATCCGGCGGCGGCATGACGGTGAGCGGGGGCGAGTGCCAGCTTCAGGCTGATTTCCTAGCGGCGCTCCTGGCCGGAGCCCATCAGCGCGGCATCAACACGGCGATCGAAACGGCAAGCAATGTGCCGTGGGATTTCATGGCCAAGGTTCTGCCTCACGTCGATACCGTGCTCCACGACATCAAGCTGACCGATCCCGAGCGGCACAAGAAGTGGTGCGGGGCGGACAACACGCGGATCCGTGCCAACCTCAAACGAGCCTATGAGACATTTCCCGATAAAAAGTTCATCGCCCGGACTCCGCTCATCCCGGGGGTCAATGACGACGAAGAGCACATCCGGGCCACCCTGGCGTTCATCAAGCCCTACAAAAACGTGATCGACTATGAATTGCTGCCCTATCACCGCTTCGGGGAGGGCAAGTACGGGTTTTTAGGCAGGGTTTACGAGATGATGGACTTCACTTCACCGACCCCGGAAACGCTCAAGCGGCTGCAGGCGATCATCGATGAAGCCTTTGGCCGCAGCGGCGCACCGAGATGATCCTACACGTGCACGTTGCGTATGGAAGCACGCTGAAAGGGAACCTATGAAGAAACTCCTCCAAGAAATTTTTCACAATCCGCTGCTCTGGCTGCTGGCCTTCGTGCCCGTCGTGTTTGCAGCCGCGAAGCTCAAGCCCGAAGCCAGCGTGCTGCTCTTCGTACTGTCCGTGCTGGCCATCGTGCCCTTGGCGGCACTGCTGAGTCACGCGACGGAATCGGTGGCAGCCAAGACCGGCGATTCGGTGGGCGGTCTGCTCAACGCCACGCTGGGAAACCTGACCGAACTGGTCATCGCCCTTACGGCCCTGGCCGCCGGAGAGTACATGCTGGTGAAGGCGTCCGTCGCGGGCGCAATCGTCACCAACACGCTGTTCATGCTGGGCGCATCGTTTCTCCTCGGGGGGCTCAAGTACCACGTCCAGGAATACAACCGCGCCGGCGTGCGCCTGCAGGCGGGCCTGCTCCTCCTGGCCACGACAGCGTTGCTGGTTCCGTCGGCCGTCTTTAAAGCCGACTCCGCGGTGGGCGCGGCGTTCAGCGAGAAGCTGAGTGTCGGCTTGGCGGTGGTGCTCATCGTTGCGTACGGGTTGGGCATGCTGTTTTCGCTCAAGACCCACCGAGATGTTTTTGCCGGTGCGGAATCCGGGGAGGCCGGGGAGGCGCCGTGGCCACTGGGGCTGGCCTTGGCCACGCTGGCCGGCGTGACCGTGCTCGTGGCGCTGGTGAGCGAAGTGTTCGTCGAATCGGTGCAGAAGGCGGCGGAGGTGTTCGGGATGACCCCCGCTTTCGTGGGATTCATCGTCGTGGCGCTGGTCGGCGGTGCGGCGGAAATGGCCTCGGCGTTCTCCGGGGCGCGGAAGAACCGCTTGGACCTGAGCGTGGGCATCGCCCTGGGCAGCGCGTCGCAAATCGCGCTCTTTGTTGCTCCCGTGCTGGTGCTGGCAAGCTATTTCATCGGGCCGTCGCCGATGGACCTGACATTCTGGCCTGGCGCGGTGGTGATGATTCTCATTGCCGTCGTCGTTGCGGCATTCGTAACGAACAGCGGGCGATCGGCGTGGTTTGTGGGGGCCTTGCTTCTGATGGTCTATATGGTTTTCGCCATGACGCTTTATCTGTTGCCGCCCGGAGCGCAGTGAAATGGCAAGTCGGTCCGTGCAAAAGTTCAAGTGAAAGGAAATAGAACATGAATGAATTCTTATCGCATGCATTAACTCCGGTCATACTGATTTATGTGGTCAGTGGAATGCTGGCATTGGGATTAAGTCAGACGGTCAGACAAATTATTGAACCTCTTAAAAATGTACGTATAACGATTTCAGCGATTGTCACGAGCTACATCATCCTTCCTCTTCTTGCTACCTCAATTGCGAGGCTCTTTGGTCTTGATCCGTCACTGAGATACGGTCTGGTGCTGTTGGCCATGGCAGCAGGAGCAGAGGTAGGCCCGATATTTACAGCCAAATCCAATGCCAATGTCTCACTTTCCGGCGGCATTCTTGCCATGTCGATTGCCATAACGATCATCTACATCCCTCTTATGCTTGGAGTGCTTCTCCCTGATGTTCATTTCGACGTTAAACATCTGCTGTTGAAGCTAATCCTTACAATAGTGGCGCCGTTGCTTCTTGGTCTCTTTATCAGATCACGCTTTGAGAAGATGGCCCATACTGCTGAAAAGTACTTGCATTTGATTTCACGCCTTTTCGTAGTTTTACTGCTATTAACGCTCATCGGGCTTTATTATAAGCAAATCATCGGTTTGCTCGGCACATACGCAATCCTTGCAGGATTGATCTACGTTATTGCCGGCTTTGGGGTCGGCTACTTGCTTGGATTCCCGGAACAGGGCACAAGGCTTGCCATGGGATTCATGCATGGTGCACGTAATGCCAGCGTTGCAGTAATGGTTGCAAATAGTGTGTTTCGTGATCTGCCGGATGTCATGTTGATGATCGCAACGATGGTTATACTTATGCTGGTGGTACTGATATTGGTATCCTCTTTATGCAAAATCAAACCGGGTCTGGCGGCAAAATGAGTATGAGTACCTTGCATAAGGTTCAATGGCCCTCCGTGTTTGCAGGTTTGCAGGGAATGACGTGGGCCAATTTCCCCCGCGAGATCTCTGCCGGCATCACCCTGGCCGCCTTGATCATCCCCCTCAACATAGGGTATGCGCAGGTGGCCGGGTTGCCTCCTGTGTTCGGCCTCTATGCGGGCATCATTCCACTGGCGATATTTGCACTCTTCACCAGCTCGCGCCATGTCGTGGGAAGCCCGGATGCCCCGATTTCTGCGATCTTGGGAGCGATCCTTATTGGCTATGCTCCGATCGGAGACCCGCTGCGCGTGCAGTATGCCCTGGCACTTGCCGTGATGTGCGGCCTGCTGTTTTTTGTCTTCTGGTTTTTTCGGCTCGCCTTTCTCGCCAATTTTCTGTCCCGGGCGGTGTTGGCGGGCTTCATAACCGGTTTGGGGATCGAGGTGCTGACCAACCAGGTCCGGCGGATCCTCGGTGCTGTTCATGCAGGAGGATCGGGGTTGGAGGCGATTGCCGAACAACTCCATGGAGCGATTTCGACTTCCGTAGACACTACGGGATTTTTCGCGGAACTCATCACCCTGCTTGCATCCGTACCCCATGCGAATCTCTACTCCGTTGCGATCGGGCTGGGCGCTTTTGCTATCGTGCGTTTCATGAAGACATACACACCCAAAGCACCTGCAGCTTTGATAGCATTGATCCTGACGACTGTCTTCGTGGCCGTGTTCGGCCTGGACCAAAACGGGGTTAAGGTGCTGGGTACCATGCCTTCGGGATTACCCTCCCTGACAATTCCAACCGTGCCGCTATCCGACTACCTGGGCTTGCTGCCCGGCGCCATGGCGGTGGTTGGCATTACCCTGTGCGAGGCCTTGCTGCTGGTCCGCAGCTGCAGCCGAAAGCACAACACCAAGGCGGATGGCAACCAGGTGTTGTTTGCCTACGGCATGACCAGCCTAGCCAGCGGGTTCTCCGGTTCGTTGGTCTCGGGCCCCAGTGCCTCGCGCACCGCCGCAATGGACGCCGCTGGGTCCCGCACTCAAGTCTCCAGTCTGGTGGCGGCAGCGGCGGTCGCGCTGGTCATGGTTTTCTTTACCGAAGAGCTGGCGTACCTGCCCACTGCGGCATTGGCGGGGGTTGTTGCCAGCGCCGTGTTGAATTTGATTGAGGTTGATGAGCTTCGTGAATTGTGGCACCTGCGCCGATCTGAATTCTGGATCGCAGCCGTCTGCATGCTCAGTGTCCTGGTGTTCGGGCCGCTTCGGGCGGTCATCGTCGCCTTTTTGTTGGCCACCATCGATCTGCTCCGGCGGGCATCCAGGCCGCGCACCTGGGTCTTACGGGAAGCGCCGGACGGTAGTCATTTTGTCCCTGAGGAAACAGACTATGCCCCGGATACTAGCGGAATTCTTATTTATCGGTTCGGCTCATCGCTCTATTTCGCCAACGCCAATCTCTTCGAGGAAGAGGTGGAGAAACTGGTCGACCGGGCCGCCACACCCGTCAAATGGTTCGTGCTGGATGCGCAGGCGATGAATGATATTGACACTACCGGTGCGGAAACACTTCATCAGGTTCTCCAGTGGCTGAAAGGCCGAGGCGTGAGCGTTTCCGTGAGCCGCGCCAATCCGTCGGCCTCTGCTTTATTGGCGCGTTACCACCTCATGGAATTGATTGGGGAGAATCGGTTGTACCCGACCAACCGCCATGCGCTCGCGGCATTTCGCCAGGAGACGGGCCAAGCGACGCCGGCAGCGGCTCGATAGATTTAAGAACTAGAGTCATGTCTCAATGATACCTTACTGAAACAACAACGCTTCACCCCCTCCTCGCCTCCCCCGTCGAGGGGGAGGACACTATCTATTATCGCTCCAGATTCCCCTCCCTTGGTGGGAGGGGCTAGGGGAGGGGGAAGAAAGTGGGCACTGGCAAGCAAATACGGAGGCACAGCACTAAGAGGAGGATTGCATGCATATACAGCAGAGAGAAATCCGGTGCACGAAACTCATTTTGATCGCCTCAGCCCTTTGGCTAGGGGTGCTCGGTGCTGGTCAAGCGGTTGCGGGTGGGCTTTTGCTTTATGAGATCGGCACAGCCGACGTGGGACTCGCTTCGGCCGGGTGGGGCGCGCGAGCTCAGGATGCCTCGACCGTGTTTACCAACCCGGCGGGCATGACGCGCCTTGAGGGCACACAGGTTCTGCTTGGAGCACAGGTGCTCTACGGGGACTACGGTTTCTCGATCGGCTCCGGCACTTCGGCGGGCCTTGGCACAGGCGACGGCGGCAACCCCATTGGGTGGATGCCGGGCGGCGGCGCTTTCATGAGTTTCAGCGCTTCGCCAGACCTCAAATTCGGATTCGCCATGGCCGGGAACTTTGGCCTCTCTGAAAAGTATGACGACGACTGGGTGGGCCGTTACTATGTCCAGGAGGCAACGCTTCTCGGCATGAGTTTCCTGCCTTCAATCGCCTACAGGGTGAACGACAAATTCTCAGTCGGCGGGAGCCTGAACGTCATGTACGGCATACTGAAAAATAAGGTAGCGGTCAACAACGTGGCCCCGGGCGCTGCCGATGGCCGGCTCGAACTGGATGACAACGCCTGGGGCCTTGGCTTCAACATCGGGCTGCTCTATGAAGTCAACCCAGGCACCCGCTTCAGTCTCACCTACAATTCGCAGGTAGACCTTGACTTTGAGGCTCCGGCGGAGTTTTCGAACCTGGCACCGGGCCTCGAAGCGCTGCTGCGCGCGCGAGGGCTGCTGGATGCGAATGTCAACCTCGGCGTCAAGGTGCCGCAGCAGGTGATGGTGAGCGGCTTCCATCGGGTAAGCCCTCGATGGTCGGTACTCGGCAGCGCGGGCTGGCAGCAGTGGTCCAAGTTCGGCAAGGTAGAAGTGGGTGTGGATTCAAGCAACCCTACCAGCCATACGACCGATCTGGACTACGACGACACGTGGCATGTCGCGCTGGGCGCGCAGTACAGCATGAGCGACGCGTGGATGCTCAATTTCGGCGTCGCCTATGACTCCAAATTCCAGAATGGCTCGGTCTCCCCGACGCTTCCGGCGAATGATGCCTGGCGTTTCGGTGCCGGTGTCCAGAACCAGGTCAGCAAGACTTTCAGTTGGGGCGTTGCGGCCGAATACGCTTACGGCGGTACGTTGGACGTGGACAAACAAAGCGCGACGCCGGTGGCGCTGGGCGGCCGCGGCAATCTCGTTGGCTCGTACCCGGACACAGGCATGTTCTTCCTAGCCTTCAATTTCACCTGGGTCTTCTGATCGGCGGCACCGAACTTCGTCAAGGGGATGATGTGTCATTGATCTCTGCCGGAATTGCCGTGGCCCTGTACCCCTTCTTTGCGAGGGTGAAACGCTGGATGGGAAACAGGAATACGCTGGCAGGAGTCCTGTTGACCCTGCTCATCCTTGTCATCGTACCCGTCATCATTTACCTTTTCTCGGTAAAAGAGCTGGCACCCGCTATCCTGTGGACGATCCCGCTGCTGGTCATTGCCCTCTCAGATAACGTACTGAAACCGCTGCTGATGGGAAAAGGCTCCACCGTGCCGAGGTTGGTCATCTTTCTCGGCGCCATCGGCGGATTTATCTTCTCCGGCTTGATCGGGCTGTTCACCAGGGCCATGGTTCTTTCGGTAGGTTACACTCTGATGGTGCACTGGATCAGCGAAGGGCAGAGCTGACAGAAATCCTTATGATCGTCAGTAAGGATCCGGGTCCAGAGTGCCCGGCTTTGATCTAAACTCAGAGGGTGTTATTTGCGCAATGATATCTGCAAAATTCGAAATTCGAATTTCCGTGTCTGCGCGAAGTGGGTCAAATATGGAACTTATTGCAAGATTTCAACTTGCCATATTTAGGTGCAAAACTTCTGAGACACGGCACTAGCAAGGGAGGGCAAAGCGGCATCCGAAATCGGTTGGTTAACCTGTTTTGCCTCCGAATTTACAGATGGTTCGCCATGCCTTGGGCTTCCCGCACAGAAAAATCCCTTGTCTTTTAGACCCCTATCGCTTAAGAAAATTGTTTGTACGGTGCCGTTCACAAGAGGGATTTCGTCAATAGGCACACCCGGTCCATGGGCAAAATCCCCTCTCGATGGGCATTTTTATACGCCTCAGGCGTATTGATCTGCGGGGGCGGATGACTGTTCGGCCATGAGCGTTTACGAAACCGTCCACCATGGAGTTCCTGATGCTGTCTGCACGTCGAACCAGATGTGACTTTTTCTGTTCCGCCTTCTTTTTCTCCATACTCCTCGTCTTTGGATCTTGTGCCGGCCTTGCCAGTGCTCAAAGTCATCCCCAAAAACCATTGGAAGGAAAGAATGTTCTTGTCCTGCATGCCTTTGAATCCAACGTGCCTATTTTCGAATTGACCGATCGTGGACTCAGGGCAGCCCTGGATGCGGGCGGGGTGGGCATCAGGAACCAGTTCTTTGAATACCTGGATCTGGCGCGTCACCCCGGGCCTGAACACCGTCAGCGTCTCGTCGAATTGCTGCGACTGCGTTACGCCCAGCGCAAGATCGACATGATCATCACCCTGTACGCCGAGGCCCTCCAATTCCTGCTACACGACGGGAAGATGCTCCTTTCCAATGCTCCCATTCTGGCCCTTTACGTACCGCTTGGCTTCGAGCCGCCGCGGACGGATCACCGCATCATCAGGCAAATCGTCAATCAAGACATAAGAGGGACACTGGAGATCGCTCTCAATTTCGTCCCGGGGGCCAAGCGTGTGTACGTGGTGAGCGGCGCCAATCCAATGGACAGGTCCGTGGAAAATAGGGCTCGAGAGGATTTCAAAGAATGGGACGATCGGCTGGAATTCCACTACTTGAGCCACCTTCCGCTGGATGAAATCCTGATCAGGGTCTCCAGCATTTCTTCCGAAAGCATCGTCTTCCTTTTGGGGTTCGCTGCCGACGTGACCGGAAAAAACTACACCACCAGGGAGGTGGGAAAGCGGCTGGGTGAGACCTCAAAAGCCCCGGTTTTTGGGCTGTACGACGTTGTTCTCGGATACGGCATCGCGGGGGGCTCTCTGATCAGTTTCGAGTATGTTGGAACTCAGGCAGGTGAATTGGCGCTGGATATTTTGAGAGGCACCAAGAAGCCTGAAGACATGCCGACCGATCTCACGGTACCCCACCTGGCAATGTTCGACTGGCGGCAGCTCAGGCGCTGGAACTTGAGCGAGAGCGCGTTGCCCAAGGGCAGCATCGTCATCAATAAGGAGCCTACGCTTTGGGGCTTCAGGTACTACATCATCGGCGGGCTGGCCTTTATTATTGGGCAGTCCTTCCTGGTCGCCGGGTTATTGATAAACGGGAAACGGAGGAGGTCGGCCGAGGAATCGCTCTCTCAGAAAACCGAAGAGTTGGATCAGTTCTTCAGCGTCACCCTGGACCTGCTGTGTATTGCAAACACTGAGGGCTATTTCCTGCGCCTGAACCCGGCCTGGGAAAGGATTCTCGGTTACACCAGGGAAGAGCTCACGTCAAGGGGGTTCTTGGACTTTGTCCATCCCAATGACTTAAAGGAGACCCAAGAGATCGTCTCGACCCTGGCCTCCCAGGAGAGAGTGCTTTCCTTCGAAAACCGCTACCGCTGCAAAGACGGGACCTATCGCCACTTGGATTGGACCGCAGCCCCGGCAGGGAACCTGATCTATGCGGCTGCGCGCGACATCACGGAGCGGCTGGAGGCCGATGCCGAAGCCCGGCAGCGCAGGGAGGAACTCGCCCACGTAGCCCGGATTGCCACCATGGGGGAACTGACCTCCTCGCTGGCTCACGAGATCAACCAGCCGCTCACGGCGATTCTGAGCAACGCCGAGGCGGCCCAGAGATTTCTCTCGCAAGCCTCGCCGGACATCGCGGAAGTCCGGCAAATTTTGGAGGACATCGTCCGGGACGACAGGCGCGCCGGCGAAGTGGTGCAGAAAGTCAGGGCTCTTGTGAGAAAGGAAAAGCCCGCCCATGACTCCCTGGATCTTAACAAGGCGATTCAGGAAGTCGTCGCGCTCATCCGGGGCGAGTCACTTCTCCAGGGATTGTTCATCACCATGGAATTGAGTGCTGATTTGAAGGTGATCCGGGGTGACCGCGTCCAACTCCAGCAGGTAATCTTGAACCTGATTCTGAACAGCGCCGCTGCCATGAAAAGTACTCCTCGGGCTCATCGCAAAATCATCGTGAGAACCACCATGCAGGACAGCGGGACTGTGAAAGCGTGTGTGACGGATTTCGGGACCGGCATCGACGAAAACAACATGGATCGCCTTTTCGAGCCTTTTTACACGACCAAACCCGAGGGGTTGGGCATGGGACTTTCCATCAGCCAGAGGATCATCAATGCCCATGGCGGGAACATGGAGGCTTCGAACAACCGGGAAGGAGGCGCCACCTTTGCCTTCACCCTGCCGGCAGAGGGGGGAGATGCGCCGTGACAGAGGAAAAACCTATTGTCTATGTGGTCGATGACGACCCGTCCGTGCGAAAAGCCCTGGAGCGTCTGCTTCGATCAGCCGGCCATGACGCGAAGACCTTCGCGTCGGCCCCCGAGTTTCTGGATTGCAGCCATCCTGATTCGCCGGGGTGCCTCGTTCTTGATATCAAGATGCCGAAGGTGAGCGGTCTCGAACTCCAGGAACGTCTGGCCGAAAAGGGCATTTCCTTTCCCATCATTTTCATCACAGGCCACGGGACGGTCCCCGCGAGCGTCAAGGCCTTGAAAGCCGGCGCCATGGACTTCCTGCAGAAACCCTTCAAGGACAGGGATCTCCTCGATGCGGTTTCCCGTGGAATCGAAAGGCACCGTCGCCTGCGGCAAGAGGAGAGCGAAATGAAAGGGCTGCGTGCGAGGCTTGATACCCTCACCCCGCGGGAACGCGAGGTTTTCGGGCTCGTGGTGAGCGGCATGCTGAACAAGCAGGTTGCCTACCACCTTGGGACGACCGAGAAGACCATCAAGGTGCACCGGGCTCGGGTGATGGAAAAGATGGGTGCCCAATCCCTTGCAGACCTCGTCCGCTTCGCCGAAAAGCTCGGGATCCGTGCTTCGGCGGACTGACCCCTCCTCATTGGACCAAAGTCCAATATCTTTTCGGCGCTGATCTCTATATTAACAGTCTCGTAATGGTTCCGCCATTGTTGACAGGGCTTATGGCAAAGCCCGTCATTGCGAGCCCGGCTTTATCGGGCGTGGCAATCCAGTGCTGCGCGCTATCACGAGCAGAGCGAGGGATCTCCTGGTAGCGCGAATAGATCCTTCGATCCGCTTGCGGCAGCCACAGGACGACTCGCCAGCGATTCGGATCGCTTCACGGAGTTTACCTGAGCCTGTCGAAGGGTTCGCAATGACATTCCAGCACATACTATTGTAAGACGATGAAGAAAGATGCGTTCGTAAAAGCTCATAGCAGGGGTTCCAGTCACGCCCAGCCATGAAAATCCGCAGGTAGAGGCGTGGTTTTGTAGGGATCGGCCTCCGTGCCGATCCGTGGAACGGGGTGCCCTTCGAGAACCTCAGGGTCCTGAGCAAGTCGAAGGAGAACCCGTTCCCTACGAAACCCTGCAGTTCTGATGCGCCGACTGAACGAAAGAGGAGATGAAACCGTTATGAAGCTCCCTCCCCACAAGACCAAGATCGTGTGCACCATCGGGCCGGCCTCGGAATCTCCCGAGGTCATGGAAAAGATGATACGGGCAGGAATGAACATTGCCCGGCTCAACTTCTCCCACGGTGATTTCGAAAGCCATGGGAAAGTAGTAAGAAACCTCAGATCAGCAGCCCGCAGCGCAGGGAAAAGGGTGACGATCATGGCCGACCTGTCGGGTCCGAAGATGCGGATCGGCAAGCTCGCTCAAGAGCCCGTAGAACTGAAGCCCGGGGACGCCTTTGTGCTGACAATCGACGACATTGTCGGCGATGCGGGAAGGGCTTCCGTAAACTTCAAGAGGCTGCCGCAGGCGGTCAAGAAAGGGGACATGCTTTTTCTAAATGACGGCATCATTCAGCTCTCCGTCACTTCGATCAAGGGCGGCGAAGTCGCCTGCAGGGTGGTCGTCGGCGGCGAGCTGCGGTCCCGCAAGGGACTCAATCTCCCGGGTATCGATCTCGGCATCAGCGCCTTTACCGAGCGCGACCACGAGGGCCTGAAATTCGCGGCAGAGGAGGGAATCGACGCGGTCAGCCAGTCCTTTGTCGAAACCGGCGCCGACATCAGGGCGGTGCGCCAGGCGGCAGATGCCCTGGGGTACAAGCCGTTCATCATCGCCAAGATCGAGCGCTCCAATGCCCTCGATCACATGGAGGACATCCTCGATGCATCTGACGGGATCATGATCGCCCGGGGAGACCTCGGCGTCGAGGTTCCCATAGAACGGATCGCCGTCATCCAGAAAGACATTATGCGCCAGGCCAACCGGAGGTCAAAGCCGGTCATCACGGCGACGCAGATGCTCGAGTCCATGACCGACAACAGGAGGCCGACCCGCGCCGAGGCGACGGATGTTGCAAACGCCATCCTCGACGGGACGGATTGTGTCATGCTCTCGGGCGAGTCCGCCATGGGAAAGTTTCCGGTGGACGCGGTCGAGATGCTGGCCAAGATCGCGGCCCAGATCGAACCGCAGAGACGCACCGTCTCGGTTCGTGAACTCTATCAGGGCATCGACATCAGAAGCAGGCTCAAACCGTTCCACCTGGTTGCCATTGCGGTCGAAGCGAGCCTCGAATACGCCTCTCCGGCTGCGGTTTTCGCACCGACCCACAGCGGTGCGACAGCCCGGAGCCTGGCGCTCTTCAGACTTCCTGTGTGGATCATCGGGATCAGCTCGAGCGAGAAAACCTGCCAGGGCCTGGTTTTTTCCTCCGGCGTTTACCCTGTCTTCCATGAGGACCATCCGGAGGATTATACGCCTTTTGTGCGGACGTGGCTCAAGGAACACGACATGCAAGGGGACATCGCCGTGCTCACGGAAGGTCCCTCTTTAAAGCATCCTGAGACGAACAACCGCATGGAGATCATCGACCTGAAGCAACTTTCAAGGCCGATGTAGAGGAGATACACTTAATATAACTTCGTGACCTTGGACAAGCGTCTCCTAAAAGCGTCGCGCCGTTAAGATCCAATACACAGGCGAATTGCCGAGGCGAAAGAGCCTCTCCTGTCATAAGCCTGCATAAATTGAAAAGTCCCGCTGGACACCCCCTATTGGACTAAAGTCCAATATCTTTTCGCTACTGATCCTTATAGGCTCTTAGCCGCTGCCATTTAGACCGCTCCCCGTCATGACGATGAATCTGTGGAGGTTTCATGAATTCTGTTGAGAGGACTATCGGCCGAAGCTCGCCTCTTGGGGCTACCTTGGGTGGCGGCGGCGTCAACTTCAGCGTCTTTTCCCGCGGTGCAACGGGGGTGGAGCTGCTGCTTTTCGACCGGGAAGATGACCCGCAACCTTCACGGGTGATTCGCATCGATCCCTCAGTCAACCGCACCTATCACTACTGGCACGTGTTCGTGCCCGGCGTGCTACCGGGACAGATTTACGGCTACCGGGTCGACGGACCCGCCGATCCTGGGTCAGGGATGCGCTTTGACCCCGGCAGGTGAAGAACTTCCTGACCGTCACCATGCTCTCCCTGGGCGTGCCCATGCTTCTCATGGGAGACGAAGTCCGGCGCACGCAGGGCGGGAACAACAACGCCTACTGCCAGGACAACGAGATTAGCTGGTTCGATTGGACCCTCGTGTCCAAGCACGAGGATGTGCGCCGGTTCGTCTCCCTGCTCAACAGCCGGCGGCTCTTGCGGGACAAGGAGCACGAGAGCCGTCGCATGAGCCTGAACCAACTGCTCCGGCAAGCGGAGATCGTCTGGCACGGCGTCAAGCTGAACCAGCCTGACTGGAGCCCTTCTTCGCGCAGCGTGGCCTTCAGCGCGAAGATCAGGAAGGAGGACCTGCTTTTCCACCTGATTTTGAACGCCTACTGGGAAGCCCTCGACTTCGAGCTTCCTGCAGTGGAGAGCGGAGAAGAAGACCCATGGCGCCGGTGGATCGACACGGCCCTCGACTCGCCCCAGGACATCGTGGAGTGGCGGAGCTCACCATCGATTGAAGGCCGCACTTATCGAGCCGAGCCGCGCTCTGTGGTCGCGCTTTTTGCGAGCATCCAATGTGATGTACCAGAAGATCTTTTACCAGAATGCCATTTCGAACGAAGTGAGAAATCTTAAAATCCAGGCACATGTAAATTCAAGATTTTTCGACTTACGCCTCGAAATGACATTGTGACACAGCCCCTTTCGCCGGAATGACGAAAAACAGGGTTTGCGGACTTTTTACCGTGAAAATCCCCCTCGATCCCCCTTTGTTAAAGGGGGAGGAAGAAGGATAGGAGGAAACTTCCCCCCTTTGAAAAAGGGGGGCCAGGGGGGATTCTCATGCGCGGGGGCGACCTGATCTTCGTGTCATGAGCGTTTACGAACGCATCAAGAATGATGGATTCGTAAAAAGTCAGCAGAAGCCTTTCCGTTCATGGTTCTATACATCACCATGAACGGAAATTCAGGTACTTGCGGACGCTCAAATGCGTTCGCCCTGATGTATAGAAGGGCGAACGGGGCTTTTTACGAGATTGTCAAGAATGCAAAGGACAAGAAAATGAGCATGTTTGCAGGAGGATAAGAGATGAAAGTAAAAACGGTTTCAATCTTAACACTCGCCATCGCTATCACGACGGCTGTCATTTCTTCTGCTGCGCCGGTTTGGGCGGCGAAGAAGGAAGCGACGAAAGCGGAGAAGCAAGCCGAGGTTCGCAAGACGGCCAACGAGACGCTCAACAGCCTGTACAAGCTGCAGCCCGGTTCAAAGGAGGTGATCCGGAAGGCCGCGGGATATGCGGTGTTCAGCAACTTCGGGATGAAGATCTTCGTTGCCGGTAGTGGTTCGGGCAAGGGGATTGTCGTCAACAATGCGACTAAAAAGGAAACCTTCATGAAGATGATCGAGCTCCAGGCCGGCCTGGGGTTTGGGGTGAAAAAATTCAGGCTCGTTTGGGTTTTTCAGACGGAAGCAGCGCTCAACGGCTTTGTGAACTCGGGCTGGGAGTTGGGCTCGCAAGCGACCGCGTCGGCCCAGTACGATGCCAAGGGGGCCGGCCTGGCAGGCGCCGTCGCCATCTCGAAGGATGTGTGGCTGTATCAGCTCACCGATGACGGCCTGGCCGTGGAGCTCACGGCAAAAGGCACGAAGTACTACAAGGATGGCGACTTGAATTGAAAGGAGAGTCAAGGCAAATAGCCATGTTAAGAAAAAGAGTGTCCGGAACTGGAGCTTGGTTCGTTCTGATCGTCGTTCTTGCCGCCCTGATGGGCGGGTGCGTGGTTTATGAACCGGTTTCTGTGCCCTCATCTTACGGCTCGTCTTATGACCGTGTGTGGAACAGTGCTTTGGGGGCGGCAGAAGACGCGGGCGTGAAGATCTCTTCCGCGGACAGGACAACCGGGATCATTCGGGGGGTCACGAGTTCTTCGGATGTTACGATCTCTGTGATAAGCCAAGCGGACGGAAAAACCCGTGTGGAGTTCAGCAGCAAAGGCCCCAAGGGCCAGGATCCCGACTTGAATGACCGGTTCACCATCTCGTATAACAGGCGCATGGGGAGGTGAGGGACCGATCCAGTCTCGCTGTGCCTCTAAGTTGCGACTGCCCGAGACCCATCCATGGGCTGCTTTCACACTGTAGAGGCCTAAATCCACCGACTCATTCGGGTTCATTGAATTGAATCAAAAGGTTGGATAGAATTCCTGATCACCAGCAAGACGTCAGATGCAAGGCTTCCGAAATCCTGAGGAATGAGGCGTACAGACTGGTACGCCGCAGTGACGAGGGATGAGGGTAACGCAGCAGATGATGTCTTGATGGTGGATCAGGGAGAGGCGGGGTAAATTGACACCTCCCTGCGAATGCCCTATACTCTCGCGCAAGGGACGCAGGTCTCTGTTATCTTCTCTTCATTCAAGGCAGGCCTAGGGGTTAGATTTTGGATTGGATCCTATGAATCCCCTTAACCACATAATCCGGATCATCGCTGAGAACAGGGAGCAATTGCGTTCCGAATTCGGTGTTATCGGGATCGGCATCTTCGGTTCGGTGGTGCGCGGGGATCAGGGTGCTGGCAGTGATATCGATATCCTTGTCGAATTCGAGCGGCCTATTGGTTTTGTGCGGTTCATGCGCCTTGAAAAGCGCCTTGCGGATCTCGTGGGGATGCCTGTCGATTTGGTGACCAAGAAAGCCCTAAAACCTCATATCGGAAAACGAATCCTGCAGGAGGTCCGCTATGTCTGACGAGCGGCCCATCCTCGATTACCTTGAAGACATTTCAACCGCAATCCTGGATATTCGCTCTTTCGTTCAAGATATGTCGGTAGAAGCCTTCATGGCCGACAAAAAGACCGTCAATGCCGTCGTCCGAAGCCTGGAGGTCATCGGAGAAGCAACCGGTAAAATCCCAAAGGATATCCGGTCAAGATATGCCGATATTCCATGGGACGAGATCATCGGCATGAGAAATCGCTTGCTTCATGAATACTTCGGAGTTGATCTGGACATCGTCTGGCAAACCATCCAAGATGACCTTGCGCCGCTTGAGACAGCAATCAGGACCATGCTGGATGAACTCTCATAGCGCCATGCTGATGTTGTCCTTTTGGCAGGCTTTGACAGATGCAAAAATCGATTGAAACCATGCACACCGAATTGGAAGAACGGTTAAGGTTCGAGACGCTCCTGGCCGAGACCTCGGCGCGTTTTGTCAATGTGCCGGCAGGCGAAGTGGACCGCGAAATTGAGGGCGCTCAGCGCCGCATCTGCGAACTCCTTGATCTTGACCACGCTCTTGCAAGTCTGCGAGGAAGAGCCCGGGATGCTGGTGGCGGTCAACTGCGCTTCTCTTCCGCCCACTGACCTTCAACTCCCTCCACGGTTTCAACAGCTCCCCAGGAATTGACGCGATTTCTCAAAGAAAGAAAATACACAAAGAGATTGCCCCTAAGTATAATTACGATTATACTAATCACGATTCTACTCGCCTTCGCCAGGAGGCCCCGTGCGGCAGCACGGGGATGATCGGCCTTCGCCAAGGCTTCGGCCCGATAAAATGGCGACAGGCGACCGCGGCGTAGCCCGGAGGGCGAAGACGGGTTTACCTCGCCATAGCGTTGTGACGGCGGGTGGCTTCGGCGGAGTTCCGCTTGGCTTTGCCACAGATGCCCCGCGCGGGAGCGCGGGGAGCTTCGCTTTGAGGTGGAACAATGCGATTCGTCGACAGAAAGAGCGAGCTCGCCGTCATGTATGAAGATCTCGTAAAGAAATCCCAACTGGTTGATTGGCGTAAGGATGCCCGGATCGAACGCTATGTTCTCTTCAGCAGGGCCGGCTTCACCGAAAGCATGCGGGAACGAGCCAAGAAGGAAGGAGTGCTCCTGGTCCACGGGGACCGGCTCTGTTCGTAATTTCTACTCTCTAACCACTGACCCCGTCGGATCTTTCAGCCATCGCCTTTCTCAACGCTCATTGCTGATGTGAAGTTGCCTTGCCTTTTCGCCACGCGGCAAAGGGCACCATGAGGTACGCGCCGGTCACCAAGCAGAACATCCAATCCCTGATCTCCTCCCTGATCCATGATAAAGACTACGCCGGCCTTTATCGCCTGACGCGAGGTTTTTTTCGAGCACGGGGAGGTGCTCCATCTGGGGACGGAGCAAAAATTCAGAAAAGGCCAGCATCTTGACTTCTTCGGCGGTTCCGCCACCCGGTCTGACGGCAGGATCGCTGGGAATGACAGAGGATGCGGGAGTCAAGATCACTTCAGCAGACAGGACAACCCGGATCATTCGAGGGGTCACGAGTTCTTCGGATGTTACGATCTCTGTGATAAACCAAGCGGCTGGAAAAGCCCGTGTGGAGTTCAGGAGCAAAGGCCCCAAGGGCCAGGATCCCGACCTGAATGACCGGCTCACCCACGCTTAAAACAGGAGAATGTGCCGGTAGGTGGTCGCTACCCATTGGACCAAAGTCCAATATCTTTTCTCATTCAGTTCCCATAAATTTCACATGATGTCTTCTGACCCGTTCACTTCTTCGGAATAGCCCTTTGAATCCATAAACAGAGGAGCCGTGTCGCGAGATGGGGAGGTAACATGCCTCAAAAATCATTCACCGTGTATGTGGTCGATGATGACGACTCCATACGGAGAGCCCTCCAGCGGCTGCTCAGATCCGTCGGCTATCAGGCCTTGACCTTCGAGTCCGCAGAGGAGTTTCTCGATTCGACCTCCTGCTCGGTCGAAGGCTGTCTTATCCTGGACATTCGTCTTCCGGGAATGACGGGACTTGAGCTTCAGGAAAAGCTTGTTTCAAAAGGGGCACAGCACTCGATCATTTTCATGACCGCCCACGACAACCCGCAATGGCGGGAGAGGGCCAGGAAGGCGGGTGCGATTGCCTACCTGAAGAAACCATTTGGTGATCAGTCGCTGCTCGATGCGATTCAATTCGCCTGCGAGAAGGGGCAATGAAAACGAGACGGTTATTAAAACGAACAACATGGATGAACTCGTAATAAGTCCCAACCCGTCATTGCGAGGCGCGAAGCGCCGTGCCTGCGCGCTGACCTGCCCGCCGGCCGTGAGACCTGTCGACGAGCCGTTCGGCCCTGAGCTCACGGCCGAAGGGCTCAGGTCGAGTTGCTCGGCACTGAGGAAGCGCGCCGCACCGTGATCCTGACCCTGGTCAGTACTGTGGCCACCGCCTATATGAACATCGTGCCGTCCGGCAGAATAAGGAGGAATTATGCCAGTAGCAGATTACACAACGTATTGCAGAATGTTAGACCATGCCATTGAAAAGAAGTTCGCCTACCCGGCCATCAATGTCACTTCCCTGACAACGGCCAACGGGGTCTTGAAGGGCCTGGCGGAGAGCAAGAGCGACGGGATCATCCAGGTCTCGACAGGAGGGGGAGCCTTTGCTTCGGGGTCATCGGTGAAGGACATGGCCCTCGGCGCGATCTCCATCGCGGAACACGTCCACCGTGCCGCCGAACGGTATCCGATCTACGTGGCTCTCCACACGGACCACTGCCAGGCGGACAAGCTCAACCAGTTCGTCATGCCTCTTGTGGAGGAGACCGAAAGGCGGCGGGCGGCCGGGATGCCCAACCTCTTCAACAGCCACATGTTCGACGGAAGCGCCCTGCCCCTCAAGGAGAACCTCGATATCGCCGTCGAGCTTCTGGAGCGGTTCCAGAAGAGTGAACTCATTCTCGAGATCGAGGCGGGCGTAGTCGGTGGAGAGGAGGACGGCGTGTCCGGTGCGGCAGGGGCCAAGCTCTACACCACACCGGAGGACACCCTCGAGGTTGCCCGGCGCCTCAATTCGATCAAGGGAGGCCGCTATCTCCTCGCTGCGACCTTCGGCAATGTCCACGGCGTTTATAAGCCCGGACAGGTGAAACTGAAGCCGTCGATTCTCAAGGATTGTCAGGACGCCGTGGTGAAGGAGTATGGTGAGAAGGCGAGGTTTCTCCTCGTGTTCCATGGCGGATCCGGTTCGGAACTCCACGACATTCATGAGGCCATCGACTACGGTGTGGTCAAGATGAACATCGACACGGACACGCAGTATGCCTTCACCCGGCCGATCGCAGACCATATGCTCAAGCACTACGACGGCGTGCTCAAGGTCGACGGCGAGGTCGGCGACAAGAAAAACTATGATCCCCGCTTCTATCTCACCCTGGCCGAGGCGGCCATGGCCGAACGGGTGAAGCAGGCGGTAAGCGATCTGAGGGGTGCCGGGACCACTCTCTTCGGAAAATGAACTCGTCAACAATGACGGAGAAAATCGCTCGATTTAGGAGATAGTAGGTACATTCGAGGCAAAAGGAGCAGCCATGACGTTGGACGATCTCGATTGTGAGGTTCAAAGGTTGGGTGAAGGCCGCATTCCCTCACCCCTGAAGGGAATCTATTTTGTCAAGGAGGGCGAGCGCGTGCTTTTCCCTTCGAGCTTGAACGAGGCGAAAGAATGCTTCGAGGGTGGGAAGCCCGTTCCGTCTTTTGAAAAGGCGGGGCCCAGGGAAAAGATTTATTTCGACCCTTCGAAGCTCAAGTGCGGCATCGTCACGTGCGGAGGGCTCTGCCCGGGTCTGAACAGTGTGATTCGGGCCATCGTCCTCTGTCTTTACCATAGCTACGGTGTCAGAACGGTCTACGGGTTTCCGTACGGGTACGAGGGCCTCACCTATCGCTACGGCCACAAACCGGTCGAATTGACCCCCGAGTTGGTGGAGCGCATTCACGAGCAGGGCGGGACCATTCTGGGTTCTTCACGGGGGAATCAGGACATTGGAGAGATGGTCGACACGTTGGAGCGGATGAACATCGGAATCCTTTTTACTCTCGGGGGCGACGGGACCCTGCGAGGAGCGAGTGCCGTTGCCGGGGAGATCGAGCGCCGGAAGCTGAAGATCGCGGTGATCGGCGTCCCCAAGACGATCGACAACGACATTTCCTACATCCAGAGGTCCTTCGGCTTCGCCACAGCCGTTTCCGAGGCAGGGAAAGCGATCTCCTCGGCCCACATCGAAGCCAGGGGTGCACGAAACGGGATCGGGCTGGTGAAGCTCATGGGCCGGGAGTCGGGATTCATCGCAGCCTACGCTGCCCTGGCTTACAGCGATGTGAACTTCTGCCTCATCCCTGAAGTTTCCTTCACCCTGGAGAGCTTCCTCGGTGCCCTCAACGAGAGACTGGAGAAGAGAGGCCATGCCGTCATTGTGGCGGCGGAAGGAGCAGGCCAGGACATCCTGGAAAAGTCCGGGGAAAAGGACGCCTCGGGCAACATCCGCTTTCAGGACGTGGGGATCTTTCTGAAAGACCGGATCCAAGCCTATTTTAAAGGGAGGGGCACGGAGATCACTCTGAAGTACATCGACCCGAGTTACACCATACGGAGCGTGCCGGCGGATGCCAATGACTCCGTCTTCTGCCTCCTCCTGGGACAGAATGCCGTTCACGCCGGTATGGCCGGCCGGACCAACATTGTGGTAGGTTTCTGGCTCAATGAATTCACCCATGTGCCCATGCCCATGGCCACTTCGAAGCGCAAGAAGGTGGATCCCGAGGGATGGGTCTGGAACAGCGTCATCACCGTAACCGGGCAGCCCAAAGAGATGCGGTGATGTCGCGTTTTCAGTGTTTAGTGCAGTTCACGACCCCTGGTCCTCAGGGCCAGGTCAGAGACAATGGGCTATGCCTGTGGGAGTGAGAATGCTCTAAATTCGAAGCACGAAATTCGAAATCCGAAACAATACATAATGACAAAAATTCCAATGACCCAAACAATGAGCGTACCTGGTACCGCGATTCTCATTTTGTTTTTGTCATTAGGATATTTGGTATTCGAATTTGTTTCGTATTTCGATATTCGGATTTCGGATTTTGGCGAGGCTACACTGGCAAATCATGCCCTCTGGGCCTAGACCAAAGCCGGGCCCTCTGGACCCGGCTTTTTACTGTTTAGAAGGACCCCCATGCCTGGCACCGGAGAACAGCACTTCAAAAAGCTAAAATGTTATAACTTGGAAAAAGGAGAGAGCAGTGGCAATGGAAAGAGCAGAAAGAGAAACACTGTCTGAGGACATGGGTCCCGGCGCAAAGACTCGGGAGTTCGCCCGCGAGTTTCTCCGGCACCTTTACTACACGCAGGGAGGGGTTCTCGAGACGGCCACCCCGAACGACCTCTACATGGCACTTGCCCGGACGGTTCGCGATCAACTCCTCGATCGCTGGCTGCACACGGTCGAAAACTACAGCAAGCCGGGGCTTAGGGTTGTGAGCTACCTGTCCGCGGAATTTCTTATGGGACCTCACCTCGAGAATAATCTGGTCAACCTGGGAATCTATGACGAGGCTCGCAAAGCCCTCGACGATCTCGGCTTGGATCTCGGAGAAATCATGGAGCAGGAAGAAGAACCGGGGCTGGGAAACGGGGGGCTGGGCAGGCTGGCAGCCTGTTACCTGGACAGCCTGGCAACCCTGGAAATTCCGGCCGTGGGCTACGGGATCCGCTACGAATTCGGCATCTTCGACCAGGTCATCAAGGATGGTTGGCAGTCGGAAGTGACCGATCAGTGGCTCCGCCTGGGCAATCCCTGGGAGATCCACAGGCCGGAAATCGCTTACCACGTGAAGTGGGGCGGATACACGGAGCCCTATTACGATGATCAGGGGCATTATGGCGTTCGCTGGGTTCCCGGCCGCGAAGTGAAAGGGACGGCCTATGATACGCCCATCGCCGGGTACAGGGTCAACACCTGTAATACCCTCCGCCTCTGGAAAGCGGAGGCCGTGCAGTCTTTCGATTTCCAGGAATTCAACGTGGGGGACTATTACGGCGCCGTCGACGAGAAGGTCATCTCGGAGACGGTGACCAAGGTGCTCTATCCCAACGACGAGCCGGAGGTCGGCAAAAAGCTCAGGCTCGCGCAGCAGTACTTTTTCGTCTCCTGCTCCCTCCAGGACATGCTGCGGATCCACGGCCTGTTTGGAGGAAAGCCGGAGACGTTCCATGAGAAGATCGCCATTCAACTGAACGACACCCATCCCTCCATTGCCGTGGCCGAACTGATGAGGCTTCTGGTGGACGAGCACCGGCTCGAATGGGACAATGCCTGGCACGTGACGCAGGCCACTTTCGGCTACACGAACCACACCCTGCTTCCGGAGGCCCTCGAGAAATGGCCTCTCCCCATGTTCGGCAGCCTCCTGCCAAGGCACCTCGAGATCATCTACGAGGTCAACCGGCGCTTCTTGGACCAGGTTCGTGAGAGATACCCGGGAGACGACGAGCGGTGCAGTCGCATGTCGTTGATCGACGAAACAGGAGAGCGCTATGTCCGGATGGCCCACCTGGCCAGTGTGGGCAGCCACGCCATCAACGGGGTGGCCGAGCTTCACAGCGAGCTGCTGAAAAAGGACGTGCTTCGGGACTTCCACGACTTCATGCCGGAGAAATTCACCAACGTGACCAACGGAGTGACGCCCCGTCGTTTCATGGTTGTGAGCAACCCTGATCTGAGCCGTCTCATCAGCAGCCGGATCGGCGAAGGATGGATCAAGCATCTGCAGGAACTGAGAGGGCTTGAGTCCTATGTCGACGACCCGGGTTTTCAAGAAGCGTGGCGGAAAATCAAACGGGACAACAAACAAGGCCTTGCCTCGGTGATTCATGAGCGCACGGGGATTGCCGTGGATGCGGATTCCCTTTTCGACATCCAGGTGAAACGGCTTCATGAATACAAGCGTCAACATCTGAACGTCCTTCACATCATCACCCTTTACAACCGTATCAAACACGACCCGAAGATCGAAGTGACCCCCCGTACCTTTGTCTTCGGAGGGAAGGCGGCACCGGGGTACTTCATGGCCAAGCTGATCATCAGGCTCATCAACGGCGTGGGAGAGGTCGTCAACAACGATCCTGATGTGGCGGGCCGCCTGAAGGTAGCTTTCTTCCCGGACTTCAACGTGAAGAACGCCAAATACATCTATCCAGCGGCCGACCTTTCGGAACAGATTTCCACAGCGGGCAAGGAGGCCTCGGGAACGGGCAACATGAAATTCTCCCTCAACGGGGCTCTGACGATCGGTACGCTCGACGGTGCAAACATCGAGATCAGGGAAGAGGTTGGTTCCGAGAACTTCTTCCTTTTCGGCCTGACTGCGGAACAGGTCTACGACTTGAAGGCCAAGGGCTACGACTCCAAACAGTATTACGATTCAGACCAGGAGCTTCGAGAAGCCGTTGACCGGATCTCTTCCGGAGCTTTCTCCAGGGGAGAGGGGGACCTCTTCAAACCCCTGGTCGATTCCTTGTTGTACGGCGATCCCTATCTCCTGTTTGCCGATTACCGCTCCTATGTGGAAGCCCAGGAGCAGGTGAGTCTCGCTTACAAGGATCAAGCCAAATGGACCCGCATGTCGATCCTGAACGTGGCAAGGATGGGGAAGTTCTCTTCGGATCGCTCCATCAAGGAGTATAGCGATAAAATCTGGAACACCAAGCCGGTCGCGGTGAAATTGGGGAAGTACACGATTGGAGGATAGAGTTGCTAAGGACCTCGTAAAAAGTCAAAAAATGTCCTTTTTCGTCATTCCGGCGAAAGCCGGAATCCAGGAAATTCAGGGTCTTCTGGGCCCCGGCTTCCGCCGGGGTGACGAATCAGAAAACCTTTTACGATTTCATCAACCTTGACGGATTCGTAAAAAGTCTGAAAACAACGACTTGATCATTGCGAGCGAAGCGAAGCAATCCGACTTGCGGAGCAAGTCGTCCTGAGGCCGCCGCAGGCGGATCGAAGGATCTTTTCGCGCCATTAGGAGATCCCTCGCTTTGCTCGGGACAGTGCGCCGCACTGGATTGCCACGGCGCTTTGCGCCTCGCAATGACGATGCGCGACTTTTTACCGTGAAAATCCCCCCCTGCCCCCCCTTTTCAAAGGGGGGAAAGCTTCTGCTCATCATTAGACCTCCCCCTTTTATAAAGGGGGATCGAGGGGGATTTCATGCGCGGGGACGACAAGATATCCGTGGCATGAGGGTTTACGAGCGCATTTTGGAAGGAAAAATAGTAAACGTGGAGGTTTTGAAATGAAAGTCGGGATTGTTGGCTGCGGGTTGGTCGGCAGTTCGGCGGCCTATGCGATGGCCCTCAAAGGCACGCCGAGCGAGATTGTCCTCCTCGATTTGAATAAGAAGCTCGCTCAGGCACAAGCGGAAGACATCCTCCACGCGACTCCCTTTTCACACCCGGTCCGCGTGGCGGCAGGAGACTACCCTCAGCTTGAGGGTGCCGGGATCGTAATTCTCGCGTGCGGGGTGGGGCAGCGTCCGGGGGAAACACGCCTTCAGCTTCTGGAGAGGAATGTGGAGGTCTTCAAGAAGGTGGTTCCCCAGGTTCTCCGGTTCGCGCCGGGGGCTGTGCTCCTGGCCGTCTCAAACCCGGTGGATGTGATCACCCAGGTGGTGACGAAGCTTTCGGGACTCGGCCCGGGCAGAGTCATAGGAAGCGGGACCGTTCTGGATACGGCCCGCTTTCGGGCTCTCCTGGGAGAACACCTGGGAGTGGCGCCGGTCTCGGTTCATGCTTACGTCCTCGGAGAGCATGGAGACTCCGAGGTGCTGGTCTGGTCGAGTGCCAAAGTGGGCGGGGTTTCCATCCAGGATTATGTGAAGCAGATGGGTGTGGATTTGACGGAGCAAATGAAACTGCGGGTTGACGACGGGGTGCGGCATGCCGCCTACCGCATCATCGAGGGCAAGGGAGCGACCTACTACGGGATCGGAGCGGGAATCGCACAGATCGTTCAGGCCGTTCGCGACGACGAGCGCAGGGTGCTCACTGTTTCCAGCCTCACGACCGGCATGGAGGGATTCAAAGGCATCTGTCTCTCCCTGCCCCGCGTGGTGGGACTGGCGGGGATCTTGGCGGAACTCAGGCCCGAGCTCTCGGGGGAGGAACACCTCGCGCTTCAAAAGAGTGCCGATATCCTGAAGGAGGCAGTGGTCAGCCTCAAGATGATGTAGGGAAAGGCGGTGAAACCTGATGAAGGTACTAACCACACCACGCATGGAACGATGCATCGGATGCCATTCATGTTCATTGGCCTGTGCGAGGCTGGTGCACAAATGCCTGTCATGGGACAAGGCGGGCATCCGGATCAGGTCATCGGGCGGGCTTTCCACGGGCTTCGAAGCCGACACCTGCCTGGCTTGCGACCCGGCCCCTTGTGCCCGGGCATGCCCGACCGGCGCCTACTCTCAGCGAAAGGGCGGCGGCGTCATCGTCAAGAAGAAGCTTTGTATACGCTGCGGGGAGTGTGAAAAGGCGTGTCCGGTGGATGCCATATTCCTGGACCCTGCGGGTGAGCCGTTTGTCTGCATTCACTGCGGACGATGTGTGCCCTTCTGCCCCCACGACTGCCTCGAACTGAGTGAAAAAGACGGGTTTCACCACAGAGGCACTGAGGACACAGAGAAATCCATTTCGCTCCAATCGGGAGATGCCGATTGGAGCGAAGGTTCCCTCTGAAGAAAAATAGGAAGCCACGGCGATCCGCGATGACTCGTGAAAGGGCAATTCAAATGAAGGCTCAGGTGTCATCGAGAATCGGGATCTCCCGATTCTCGATGAAAAAGCTGTTTTTCTCTGTGCCCTCTGAGCCTCTGTGGTGAGATATAGGAGTGAGTGTCATGATCAGGGACCATTTCAGGGTTCTGAAAGTCGATCTTACCGACGGGCGGGGAGAGGTCATCACCCTGGACGGCCGCAACGAAGTGGCAGGCGGCAGCGGTCTCGCGGCTTTGCTCTTTGAGAAGTACGGCCATGCGGACATGCCATGGAATGACCCCGAGCAGCCCCTCATTTTTGCCATAGGTCCGCTGACGGGATATTTCCCTTTAATGAGCAAGACGGTGTGTGCCTTCAAATCGCCCTATCACGATCAGTATGCTGAAAGCCATGCTGGAGGCCGTTCCGCTCTTTCCCTTCGCTTTGCCGATTACGACGCGATTGTGTTCACGGGCAGGGCCGAGACGCTTTCCGTTGTGGCCGTCGGTTCAAGGCGTCTCGAGATGAGAGATGTCCATTACATGCAGGGGCTCGATCTGCAGATCACCGGCAAGATGCTCAGGCGGATGTTTGGAGGCTCGGGTCATCGCAGCATCCTCCGCATCGGACCTGCGGGAGAAAGGGGTTCGGCCATGGCGTGCATCAATGCGGACACGTACCGCCATTTCGGCCGTCTGGGCGGCGGCGCCGTCATGGGCGCCAAGAACCTCAAAGGCATCGTGATTCAGGGCGACGGGTCATTTGACCTCCCCGAAGACAAGACCTATGCCAAGCTCTTCCATGACGTTTACAAGAAGCTCACGGACACGGACATGATGGACAAGTACCACAGCCTGGGGACCCCTGTGAACGTGGCTGTCTTGAACGGGATCAAGGCCCTGCCGTGCCGCAATATGCAGAGGACAAGTGACGAGGGAATCGACGGGATCACCGGCGAGACCTTTGCAGAACAAACGCTTCTGCACAACACCGCCTGCTCAGGTTGTCCGGTGGGCTGTATTCATGTGGGGTTCGTGCGCGAGAAGTTCATGGAACCAAATCAGTACCTGTATCGCCAGGTTTCTTATGACCATGAACCCATCTTCGCCATGGGTTCCATGCTGGGGGTCACAAATGCCTTCAAGGTTCTTTCCCTGATCGATGTCACCGAAAAAATGGGGCTCGACGTGATGTCCGCCGGGGTGGCCCTCGCGTGGGCCACGGAGGCGACGGAGCGGGGCATGGTCTCGGACAAGGAAACCCTCACACCCCTGAAATTCGGCGACGCTACGGCCTACAGGGATGCGATTCAGTATCTGGGAACCGGTGAAAATGAGTTTTACCGTTTGCTCTCCCAGGGAACGCTGAAGGCGGCCCGGCAGTATGGGGGAAGTGACTTCGCCTGCGTGCTCGGCCAGGAGATGGCAGGCTACGCGACCGGAGAGGTTTTCTTCACGGCCCAGGCCCTCGGATTTCGCCACTCCCACCTGGACAGTGGGGGGTATTCCTTCGATCAGAAACACGAGGGGAAAAATGCGGAAGAAGCGGTGGGTTTTCTGACCAAGGACGAGGCGGATCGGGTCTTTCTCACCTCCATGGTCAGTTGCCTCTTCGCCCGGGAGGTGTACAAGCCCGAACTGCTGGCCGACTGTCTCGGCTCTCTCGGATACAAGATCCTGGCTGAGAACATGAATGCTGTGTCGAGTTACATCCAGAGGTTGCGCTGGAAGATTCGCCTTGCCACGGGTTTTGACCCCTCGGCCGTAGAGATTCCCAAACGGTTCACGGAAGTGGCCACATGGAAGGGCCCGGTAGATCCAGCCTACTTGAGTGCATTGAAGGAAGCCTACTCAAAACGCATTCTCGAACTGGCGAAGCAGGACGGGCATTAAGCTAAAGGAAAGGGCTGGGACCTTTTTTGCAGCGACGAATCATTTTTGATGGGTTCGTAAAAGCGCATGACCCTTACGAGGGTCGCCCCCGCCCATGAATACGCCTGAGGCGCACAAGAATCCCCCTCGATCCCCCTTTATTAAAGGGGGATGACGAAGGAAAGGAGGAAACTTCCCCCCTTTGAAAAAGAGGGGCCAGGGGGGATTTTCACGGTAAACAGTCGTCACCCCGTTGAAAAACGGGGTCCAGGTATTTTGTAAATCCTTAGAAACACTGGATTCCGGCTTTCGCCGGAATGACGAAATACGGGGTTTTAGGACTTTTTACCTTGAAAATGCGCTTTGCCCTACCGCACGTAGGGCAGGTCGAAGATCCCGGCGACGGGGCGACCCCGCCTGCCAGGTCGGCACAGCCTCCTGCGCGCCATAGCCGCTACGGCGGCGGTGCGTGGCCGACCCTACATTCTTGTACGCCTCAGGCGTATTCATGCGCGGAGGCGACCAGTCGACCATGAGCGTTTAGGAGTTTATCATAATTTAGGGAGGGTACGATGGCTAAAATTATAAAGACAATGGGAAGAGAAATTCTGGATTCAAGAGGCAATCCGACGGTTGAAGTCGAAGTTACCCTGGAAGACGGTGGCTTTGGCCGCGCGGCGGTTCCTTCCGGCGCGTCCACGGGTGTTCACGAAGCGCTGGAACTGCGCGACGGGGACAAGCTCCGCTACGGAGGAAAGGGCACGCTCAAGGCCGCCGAGCATGTCAACAAGGAAATCGCTGAGGCGGTCATCGGTCTGGAGGGTCTGGACCAGGGCGCCGTTGATCGCGCGATGCTGGCGCTGGACGGTACGCCCAATAAGAGCAAGCTGGGGGCAAATGCCATTCTGGGCGTCAGCCTGGCCGTAGCTCGCGCCGCGGCGGATTCGGTGGGCCTGCCGCTTTACCGCTACCTCGGCGGCGTGGCGGCCAGGGTGTTGCCCGTGCCCATGTTCAACATCATGAACGGAGGGGTCCATGCCAACTGGCAGGGTACGGACTTCCAGGAATTCATGATCGCTCCGGTTGGAGCCCCGAGGTTCCGCGAGGCCCTGCGTTGGGGCAGTGAGGTTTACCAGTCCCTTAAGGCTGTATTGAAGAGCGGCGGCTTTGCGACCGGTGTCGGCGATGAGGGCGGGTTTGCCCCGGCGCTCAAGACCAATGCGGAAGCCGTCGATATGATCCTCAAAGCCATTGAAAAGGCGGGCTACAAGCCTGGTGAGCAGATTGTGATTGCTCTCGACCCGGCGACCAGCGGGTTTTACGAAGATGGTCTCTACAACCTGCGCACCGAGAAGCGCAAAATCACCTCTGCTGAAATGGTCGAGATGTGGGCGGGTTGGGTGAAGAAGTATCCTATCGCCGTTCTCGAGGACGGCCTCGCCGAGGACGACTGGGAAGGTTGGAAACTCCTCAACAAGACCCTGGGCAGCCGGATCGAACTGGTCGGCGATGATTTGTTTGTCACCAATGTCGAACGCATCGCCCGGGGAATCGCCGAGAATTCCGCCAATGCCGTGTTGATCAAGCTCAACCAGATCGGCTCCTTGAGCGAGACCATCGCCGCGATTGAAATGGCTCGAAAGGCCGGCTGGGGCGCGATGGTTTCACACCGCTCCGGCGAGACGGTGGACAGCTTCATCGCCGATTTCACCGTGGCGATGGCCACCGGTCATCTCAAGACCGGAGCTCCCTGCCGCGGCGAGCGGGTGGAGAAATACAATCAGCTCATGCGCATCGAGGAAGAGTTGGGATCCGACGCCGTGTACGCCGGGCGCAAGGCTTTCGTGCGGTGATCCGTGCTCATCACAGTGAGTGGCAAAAGTAGCAGGCCGAGACTCGCGATTAAAACATGAAAATGGAGGGAGTGAATCCTATGCACAAACTGGTTCTCGTAAGACATGGTGAAAGCACCTGGAACAAGGAAAACCTCTTTACCGGCTGGACGGACGTGGATCTTTCGGAAAAGGGTGTCGAAGAAGCCGCTGAAGGAGGCCGGGTTCTCAAAGCGGAGGGATATGTTTTCGACATCGCCTTTACCTCTGTGTTGAAGCGGGCGATACGAACCCTTTGGATCGTCATGGACGAGATGGATCTCATGTGGATACCCGTGATCCGGGACTGGCGGCTCAACGAGCGGCATTACGGTGCCCTGCAGGGTCTCAACAAAGCGGAAATGGCTGAAAAATTCGGGGAGGAACAGGTCAAGATCTGGAGGCGGAGTTATGACACCCGCCCGCCTGCCCTGGAAGAAACCGATCCCAGGAATCCGGCCAATGATCCGAGGTACGCTGAGTTGAAGAAGGAACAGGTTCCGCTGACGGAGTGTTTGAAAGACACCGTGGCGCGGTTTCTTCCGTGCTGGCACGAAGTGATCGCCCCGACCGTGCGATCGGGGAAACGGGTTATCATTGCAGCCCATGGAAACAGCCTGCGCGCCCTGGTCAAATACCTCGACAACATTCCCGATGACGTGATCCCGGGACTGAACATTCCCACCGGGATGCCCCTGGTCTACGAACTGGAGGACGATCTGAAGCCCATACGGAATTATTATCTGGGAGAACCTGAAAAGGTGAAGATAGCCATGGAGGCGGTGGCCAGCCAGGGCAAAGCCAAGAAGTGAGAAAGCGGCACCGGTTGTGCTCCCGCCATGCCAGGCAAATAGAAACCCGGGCTGCACTTTGGTCAAACATTGATGAAACGAAAAGGAGGAACTCACCATGATTAGAAGTTTAATGGGTTTGCTGCTTGCTGTACTGCTTCTATTTCCCAGCATCTCTTTCGCAGGAGGGGTGACGGAAAAGGACTTCGAAGTTCAAACCACTCGGAATCTCTTGAATCTCTGCATGGCAACCCCTGAGGATCCATTGTACCAGCAGGCCGTCAACTTCTGTCACGGCTACCTCGTGGGAGCTTACCACTACTATGAGGCTCAAGCGTCGGGACCCAAAGGAACGAAGCTGGTTTGCCCTCCTGATCCAAGGCCGTCCAGGAGCGCTACGATCACCATGTTCGTCGAGTGGGCCAAGGCCCATCCGGAACATATGTCGGAACTGCCTGTCGAGACGGAGTTTATGTTCCTGATCAAGACGTGGCCTTGCAAATGAAGTTAGTGACTTTGAAAAAGGAGGACACCATGAAGAAGCTATCAATCATATTGGTGATGGTCGTTATTCTCAGCCTGAGCGGATGTGCAGGGATGTCTGACACCGAGAAGCGAACATTGGGCGGAGGCGCAGTCGGTGCAACCACAGGCGCAGTGATCGGCGCCATGGCCGGTGAATTCGGGTGGGGGGCTGCCATAGGTGCCGCTGCGGGGCTAGCCGGCGGCTACATCTACGACCAGCACGAGAAATCCAAAGAGGCGGCCTACCAGCGCGGCTACCAGGAGGGCAAGCAGAGTAAATAGATGCCACCGAGCATGACGGTTCGTGCAAATGGGCGATAATGCAGGTTGGACCAAAGTCCAATATCTTTTCCCTTTTCAATCCCGGTAATATCAATTGTCTAATAATAGTATTGACATTCATTGCCTCCCCGTTTTTGTAGGAGTCCCGCCAGGGGCGGGACGACAGGATCGCGACCGGGCTTGCCTCGCCGTAACCCTGAGCATGTCGAAGGGGCGAAGGCGGGAGGTCGCTCCTACACAGAGATGACATGTCGGCAAAAACGGAGCGTCAATACTATTTCGAGACGGTTAATATCTCCATTGTATGGTGTGGACTAGACTCTATAACTACCATAGGAAGAGAAGGAGGTGAAAGACGGCGGCAAAGAAGATCGGTTGAACGTACCGCATTATACCGGCGGTGACATTGGCAGGAATTGGGGCTGACCTAAACATCAAGGAAGAGTAAAGGAGTTCATTATGAAAAAGCGCATCATGATTATCGCCGCGGTCTTTGTCCTGGCGGCTTTTATGATCACCGGGTGTGTGCCCTCAAAGGTAAAAATGAGGAGGGAGAGCGTGGATTGGCAGCAGGAAAAGGTCATGGTTCAGCGTTCCCTGGAGCGTTTTGACGAGGGAAACTTCTATGTGTACGAGTGGCGCCCGGGGATCACGGCGTCTGTCGTTGTTGATATAAGGGACACGGACCGGACGATCAAGCCGGGCCCTGGATGGAGAAAGCTCAATTCGCGTCAGGAGCTTGAAGAGGCTTACAAGGCCGGCAGCGCCACCAAAGCGAGGACGGGCATGAAATTGTACAGGATCGAGGGCGATGACGGCGAGTTGTGGGGTTACTTCTTTGCGCCTGACAACATGCTGCCCTATTCGGTCATTGACGACAAGACCATCGAACTTGGTCGAATCCCTGAACCTAAAGCCCCCGGGCACTGAAAGGGTAAAAGGAACCCCGGATTTTGCCTGTCGGATGCTTGGTTTTTGCGCTGAATGATACTATTAATCGTCTCGAGATAGTATTGACGCTTCGTTCCAATCCAAATGTCCTCTCCCTGTAGGAGCGACCTCCCGGTCGCGATGCTATCGTCCCGCGAGGGGCGGGGCTCCTACGGGAACGGGGACGGGACAAGGAGGCAAATGGGTGTCAATACTATTATGAGACCATTACCAATTACTCACTGCAGCGGCCTTTGAGAAGAGACAAATCGCCGCCGCACCAGGCGACCGCAGGCCATTCTTTCCCTGTTTTCGGATCGCAGCAGAAACGGTAGCTGAAGTTCTGTTCGTATTCCCGGCTTATCTTGGATCGCCCTCTTACAAAATAGGCGCATTCGTTATTTTCACACAACAGAAGGTCATGATCCCAGCCGCCTTCAGGATGGGGTTCCCAGGTCGACAACGGCATCCCGCAGTGGGGGCAAAGACTTTTTTGATTGTCCATGTTGGTTATCCTTTCGTTTAAAAATAACATAAGGGTTGCGGACCCCTTGTCAATCAAGGAGGCATGGTTGACAGGGGGGCGGAACCTTTGCTAGGAGGAGATTGCCACGCCCTACGGGCTCGCAATGACAGGCAAGAGGGGATTGCCGCGCTCCCTTCGGTCGCTCGCAATGACAGTGAAGAGACGGCTCGCAATGACGGAAAGGGGTAAGGAGAAAGGAGGGAGCTTTTGGATCAGGAAAAAAGAACCTATGTCACCGGCACGGTTTCATCCCGAAATTGCCCGTTGTGCGGCCATCGCGAGGTCGGCCTCCTTCTCGAGGACGGCTCTTTCCACGCTCTGAAACCGGGCATGACCATGGCCATCCCTTCACCGCGCATGGATCCGTTCGCGGGAGAAAGGGCAGGATGTCCCGCCCCTGCACAAGCGTCCGAGCAAATGGAAAACAGACTGTGGATTCCGGAGCCGGTCAGGGCCGACAAAGGTCTGAGGGGCAAATACGGCGTGATGGTGGATGAGCGGCTGCTCGGAGGTGAGATGTCGGGGGCTCTTTACGAAGCATGCTACGTGGCGAAATTGGAGGGCCTGATCGAAAGGGAGAAAGACTTGCCTTTGCCCGTGATTCTGGATCGCGTCTTTGCCGCCCCCCACCTTGGTTCGGGAAACCCCCATCAAGTGTGCAAGGCCATGTGGCGGGAACTGGATGAGATCAGGCAACCGGTTCGGCTGGTCGGGGCCTGGCTCGAAAAGGGGGACGAGGAGAGCCTTGCCGGATTGATCTACCCGAAAACGAGGGAAACCATGGGCCGTGAGCCGGCGGACGATGAGCAGGTGATGAGGGAGCTCCAGGAGCTTTCCCTGGAGGAGTTCCTGGAGATGCTATAAGAAATTTCCCCGGCGTTAGAGCGCCGGGGAAATTTCTTTATGCGAGCTTCTTGACCTCTTCCGTGAGCGCCGGAACCACCTTGAAAAGATCGTCCACGACGCCGTAATCGGCCCGCTGGAAAATGGGGGCATCCGGATCCTTGTTGATCGCCACGATCACCTTGGACGTGCTCATGCCGGCCAGGTGCTGAATGGCGCCGGAGATGCCGCAGGCAATGTAAAGGTTGGGCGAGACGACCTTGCCTGTCTGTCCCACCTGATCGGCGTGGGGTCTCCACCCTGCGTCTACGGCCGACCGGGAGGCCCCCACCGAGGCGCCGATGGCGGCGGCAAGGTCTTCCAGGATTTTGTAGTGCTCCGGGCCTTTCATGCCGCGGCCGCCTGAGACGATCTTGTCCGCTTCCGTGAGATCCACCTTACCGCTCGCATCCCGGACGATGTCCGCCACTTTGGTCTTGAGGTCCCCACCATCCAGGGCGACGGCGGCATCCACGACTTCAGGGGACTTGGAGGGATCAGGCTGGTTCATCGGCATGACATTGGGCCTGGCCGTTGCCATGTGAGGCCGTTTGTCGCTGAAGCCGACCTTTGCATAGGCTTTACCCGCATAGACGGGCCGGATCGCCATGAGGTTGCCGTTGTCCACGGACAGAGCGGTGCAGTCCTGGGCCATGCCCACACCCAGCCTCGCGGAAAGCCGGGCCGCCAGATCCTTGCCCTGAACCGAGGCGCCCATGAGCAGGACGGCAGGATCTTCGGCCTTCACGATGTCGGAAATCGCCTTGACGTAGGCGTCCGTCGTATAGGTGCCGAGCCTTGCGTCATCGGCGACGATGACTTTGTCCGCGCCATAATGCCCCAGGTTTGCCGCTTTTTCCTTGATGTTTTGACCGAGCAGGACGGCCTTGACTTTCCAGCCCATCTTGTCGGCGAGTCGTCTTCCCTCGCTCACCACTTCATAAGAGACCTTGCGGATTTCTCCGTCTCTTTGCTCTGCGATAACCATCACATCTTGTGCCATTTTCACTCTCCTTCATTCTGTCTAATCGTCTGCGGTCTTGTCCTCATCAGATGACCTTTGCCTCCTCGTGCAGCAGCTTGGCCAATTCCCTCGCCTTGTCCTCGGGCGTGTCGCCCGGAACCATCTTGCCTGCTTTCCTGGCCGGCGGCGGGGTCAGCTCGACGACCTTGAGGTTCCTTGCCCCTTCACCGAACTCGGAAGCGTTCAATCCCAGGTCGGCGAGGGTTTTCTCTTCCAGGGGTTTCTTCTTGGCCTTCATGATGCCCGGCAGAGAAGCATATCGTGGCTCGTTCAGTCCCTTCTGTGTGGTGATGAGAGCGGGGAGGGAAGATTCAATGACGAGCGTCTGTCCCTCGACGGGCCTGTGGCACTTGACCGACTTGCCGTCTTGAGCGACCTCCACCTTGACGATAATCGACATGTTGGGAATGCCGAGGTACTCCGCAAGGGAGGCGCCCACCAGCCCGTTGTCGTCATCCACGCCGCGCTGGCCGGTGAAAATGATGTCATAGGGGATCCCTTTGATCGCTGCAGCGAGCGCTTTGGCCGTGGCGATCGGATCACTGCCTTCCAGGGCCGGATCGCTGATCAGGATCCCTTTGTCCGCGCCCATGGCCAAGGCCGTTCGGATGGATTCGGTGACTCTTTTGGGACCGAGGCCGACCACCGTGACCTGACCTCCGAACTTCTCTTTGATGCGGAGAGCCTCTTCCACACCGAACTCGTCGTAAGGATTCATGACCCACTTGAGGTCATCCTTCACGATGCCTTTGGCATCGGGCGCCACTTTGATTTGCGACTCCGTATCCGGGACTTGCTTTAAACAAACGATGATATTCACTTCTGCCTCCTTTCGTTGCTGGCGATATTCCGTTATCTGTCGGGCCGCCTGATCAATCCGTAGAGGAAGTACTCGCTGATCTGTTTGGCGGCGGTTTCAATATCATACTTTTTGTGGCTTGACAATACCCAAAATCGGGACATCTCGTCGAGAGCCCCGAAAAAGGCCCGTTTGGCGATGTCGGGGATGACATCCTTGCTGAAGAGGCCCTGTTCCTGCCCTTCTCTGACCACGTCACTGATGAGGTTCAAGTATTGCATGAATTTCTCGTTCTTGTACTCTTTCATGAACTTGCTGCTCTGCCTCAGCTCCACCTGGATGATTTCCGCCATGTTCTTGTTGAGTTCGATGAGCCTGAGGTGGGTGATGGCGAATGTCTCGATCTTCTTGATCGCGTCCCTTTCCCGGGAAATCTGCTGCACCATGTTTTCGAGCACGGCTTTCATCTGCTCTTCGAAAAGGGAGATGAGGATGTCGTCCTTGTTCTCGAAATAAAGGTAAATGGTGCCGTCCGCCACCTGAGCTTCCTTGGCGATGTCGGAGACCTTCGCGTGGAAGAAACCCTTTCTGGCAAAGACCTTGGTGGCCGCCGCAATGATCCGGTGGTATTTTTCGCCGTTCCTGTTCTTTATCGGCATCGATTGACCCGGCTATAAAATCCGCGCCAGCAGATTTTATGAATGAATGATCATTCATTCGTTATCACCCGCCTCAAAGGTGTGTCAAGGCTTTTCGAGTTCTGCATTCAAACTTGACAAAGAACAGGAACTTTGGAAAATAGGAAACTCCGGAGTTTCTGCGCTCCGAAATACCGGACCGTTTTTTCCGGCATGCTTGGACGCTTTACATCGAAACACTTGGACACTTCCCGAACACGCAGCTTCTGGAAGTCAAGAAAACCGGATAGAGCATTGAATGCTTTTCGAAGGAGGGCTGGTAAATGGAAACAAAAGAAGTGCTTCAAGGGAAAAAGGTGTTGATCGTTGATGACGAAGCCGATGTTCTTGATTCTTTGACTGAGCTTCTGAGCACCTGTATGATTGATCGCGCATCCACCTTCGAGGAAGCAAAAAAGCTTCTGAATACCTATAGTTACGACATTGTGGTCCTTGACATCATGGGGGTTAAAGGGTTCGAACTTCTGCAGATTGCGAAAGAAAAAGACATCCCTGCTCTCATGCTCACCGCCCATGCTTTGAACGAAGACACCCTGAAGAAATCCGCTGAAGAGGGAGCTTCCTACTATGTTCCCAAGGACGAAATGGGGAACATCGAGGTGTTTGTCGCAGATGTGATTGAGGCCATAGAGAAAAAGAGGAACCCGTGGCTCAAGTGGTTCGAGAGACTCGGCCCTTATTTTCACGAAAGGATGAATTTCAGAGGTCCGAATTGGAGAGAAGATCATAAGAAATTCTGGGATGAGAAACTCAAGCAATTGACAAGCTATTGATACCGCGTCTTTCAGGAAAAAAGAGCTGGACAAGCCATTTGGGCTTTGATACCGTGTGACGGGGTTGTGTCTGAGAAACGTTATCGGCGAATGAATCTCAACAGGATCTTAAGCATTCATCGGCTGCGCTTGTCAGCAAACACATAAAACGCCTTGTGGCTGAAAGGGGGTGAGCTTCGAAGGTCAGGAACAGCAGATGCGCGAATCGGTGGAGGGGCCTCATGCGGAGGCGATTTCAGACAGCTCCAAAACCTTAAGAAGAAGGAGGAGAAAAGTGAAGAAAGTATCCCTACTCGCGTTGACAGTAGTGCTGGCTGTGAGCATGGTTGTTCTCACCTGGTTTGCGCCCGCCGGGGCCGCCCGCAAGACGATTGATCTCGATTTCGCTACGTTCTGGCCGGCCGGCGATTTCCAGGCCGCAATCGGGCACAAAAACTGGATGAAGACCATAGCGGACCGTGTTCTGGCCGAGACCACCGACTATCAGATCAAATGGACCGAGTTTTACGGCGTGCATCCGGCGAAGCTGTTGGACGGTGTTGAGGGAGGAACTTACGATGTCGGGACAAGCGGTCCGGGCTATAGTCCCGGCGTTTTTCCCTTGTGGGCCGGTCCCCAGTACCCAGGCGAGTTATACAGAAGGAACGCTTACACCATGTCCTTGACCACCCAGGCGCTTCATGAACAGGTGCCCGCGCTGCAGGGACAATTCGACCGCACCAATATGAAGCTGATGCATTTCTGGTCCACCGGGCCGGGCTACTTCCTCATGGTGCCTGGCAAAAACATTCGTACGATAGCTGACTTCTCAGGCAAGACCATCAGAGCGGCCAACCCCCCATCCGTGGAGTGTATTAAGGCTCTGGGAGCCGAACCTCTGTTTGCCCCCATGAGTGTGGCCCTCGAGAGATTCGAGGCCAAACTGATCGACGGCATCCTCTGTCCCACGGACACGCCCAAGGGCTTCGGTCTGGGCGCCTATGTGCGACATGTGGTCTACGCTCCATTCAGCTACCACTTCGTGTTCTTTAAGGTCATGAATAAGGATACCTATAAGGGCCTGCCGGCAAGCGTGAAGAAGATCCTTGACGAGGTCAACGCCGTTTATCCTGCCTACTACGGCTCGTTGAGAACCTGGGGTGAGGCGGATGGCTTGGAGTACATGAAAAAACTTGAGGGCTACAGCTTCTATGACGTGGCCAAAGAGAATCCGGCGGAATATGCCAAATGGGTTGCCGCAACGGCCGGCCTCGTCGAAAAATGGATCGGCGGTGACGCCACGAAGAAGGCCATATGGAACAAGACCCTTGAACTGGACAAGTACTTTAACACGACACCCCCCTATTCCACCTGGACACACAGCTGGCCGACTGAGCCGGGGGTCCCGTCCTGGAAAAAGTAGGATAATCAGGGTGGATTGGGCGTGAGGTCGGTCAAAGTAAAGTAAGGAAGTTGGGGTACCCCGGGAAGAAACCCGTGGTACCCCAGCTCTTTTGCGGGAAAACCTGATTGGTGACTCACAACAAAAGACACAGGAGGGCCGGATGAATGCTTTCGAAAAAGGGCTGGGGATTGTCGCAGAGAAGATGGCCTGGGTTGCCATGTTCGCCATTTTGGCGTGTGTGGCCCTCGTGGTGACGGATGTGATCAGGTATCAATCTATCCGTGAGCCGATTCCCGGCACCCACGAGGTTGTGGAGCTGATAGCGTCCGTGATCCTGAGCATGGGAATCGGTTACCTCACGTTTGTGAGAGGACATGTGGCGGTGGGCATCCTGGTCGACCGCCTTCGGCCCCGGGTGCAGGCGGTCTTTGACCTTGTGACCGGTGTGATTGCTCTCGGCTTCACGATCTGGCTCACCCTGGGAGTGGTCGAAATGGCCCTTCGAAATCAGAGATACGGGTGGGTGACGGGAGTTTTGGAAATTCCCAGGGCTCCTTTTATGTTTTTGATTGCCGTGTCGCTGGCACTCACATGCGTGGTCCTTGTGAGGGACGTGATGAAGGCCGTGATGGCGATCCGGAAAGGAGGTTGAGATGGAGCGCGAGCTGATAGGCATCATATCCGTGATTGCCCTGATTGTGCTTCTTGCTGCCCGCATGCCTGTGGCTTTCGTGATGCTGGTGCTGGGCATGGGTGGTATTGCCTGGATCAAGGGTGCGTCGGCCGCGTTGAGTGGTGCGTCCACGATTATGTACTCTACCCTTGCCAGCTATTCTCTGGTGGTGGTTCCCCTTTTCACCTGGATGGGCTACATCGGCTACCACTCCGGCATCGGCGCGCATCTGTACGAAGCCGCCTACAAACTGGTGGGCCGGCTCAAGGGGGGGCTGGCCATGGCGACCACCTTAGCCTGCGCCGCTTTCGGCGCCATCTGCGGTTCTACCACGGCTACTTCGGCGACGTTCGCGACCCTGGCATTACCCGAGATGAAGAAACGGGGTTACAATCGCTCTCTGGCCACAGCCAATATCGCGTCCTCGGGCATCCTTGGGGTGCTGATTCCGCCCAGCGTCATCTTCATCGTCTATGCCAGTATCACGGCAGAGAGCGTGGCCAAGCTTTTCATTGCCGGTATCTTTCCCGGCCTGCTGCTAATGGTGCTTTTCATGCTTGGCACTTGGGCGGTGGTAGCCCTCGACCCGAAAAAGGCGCCCCCCGGCCCGATTTTTCCCTGGAAGGAAAGGATGGTTGCGGTGGCAAAAGGGGGGATAGAGGTCATCATCATCTTTGTGGCCGTGATCGGGGGGCTGCTGGCGGGGTTTTTCACGGGCACGGAGGCCGGGTCGGTGGGCTGTTTTGCCACGCTGATCGTGGTACTGGTCAGGCGCGCACTCTCCTGGAAGGGCTTTGTGGCTTCGCTGAAAGACGCCGTCCGCACATCGACCATGGTCATGTTCCTGGTGGGTGCGGCAGCCATCTACGGGGAGTTTCTTGGTCTGACACGCCTTCCCATGCTTGTGGCAGACTGGGTGGTGGCGCTTCCGCTGCCGCCCTGGGTTATCATGATTACCATTCTTATCATGCTGATGATCATGGGTACCGTTGTCGACGCCCTGGCTATGATTTTGCTGACCATCCCCATTTTTTACCCGGCGGCAATGAAGCTGGGCTTCGATGGGACATGGTTCGGGGTGATCATGACGCTGGCCCTTGGGATGGGCGTGCTGACTCCCCCTGTGGGTGCCAATGTCTACGTGGTGTACGCCGTGGACCGGGATACGCCGGTCATGGATATTTTCAGGGGGACCGTGCCTTACCTGATCGGCCTGTGGTTTTGCTGTTTTATCCTGATGGTTTTCCCCCAAATTGCCACTTTCCTGCCCAGTTTAATGAAATAGGGCCTGGGGTCGGAATCTGTTCTTGGAGTTGACAAGGATATTTCACCGATATTAGGAGGTCCTGATCGATGAATTATGCAAGATATGCCGTGATCAATGCTCGCCACCTGCCGAACAAGGTCTGCCTCATTGAGAGGACGCCCTCCAAGAACCAGAGGCGGACCCTCACCTGGAAACAGTTCAACGATGAGATCAACCGGGTCGCCAATTACCTCACCAAGGAACTGGGGGTGAAGGACGGCGATTTCGTCATGCACCTCCAGAACAACAGCCTGGAGTGGCTCATCACCTACTACGGAATCATCAAGACCGGCGCGGTGATTGTGCCTCTCAACTTCAGGTTCGTTGGGCCGGACATCCTTTATGCGGCGGAGGTCTGCAATCCCAAGGTCTTTGTCCTGGGGTCTGAGTTTGTGCCCGTGGTTCAGCCGGTCCAGAAGGACCTGAAGACGGTGAAGACCTACATCTGCGTGGGGGACACGGTGCCCAAGGACATGATCGACTACAAGACCATCGCCGCCTACCCCGACACGCAAGAGGCCATTGTGGATGTGCACGATCAGCATGATCTGGCCATGATGTTCACCTCAGGCACAACCGGCAAGCCCAAGGCCGTGATTCACACCCACTACTCGCTGATCAACACGGCCATCGGCAACGGCATGAGCTACTTCGTGGAGAAAAACGACAACTATGTGTTCTTCCTGCCCCTCTACCACAGCGGGACCTTGTTTTTGTGGGCGCCCTTCTATGCCACGGGAGCCACCGGAACGATCCTCAGGGAGTTCACGGAACCCAAGTGGATCATGGAAGCCATGGCACAGGAAAAAGGCACGGACATCCTCTTTGTCGTGCCCATTGCCGTGATGATTCTCAATGCCCTCAAAAGCGGTCAGCTCAAGCTTTCAGACTATGACCTCTCCTCCTGGAAATATTTGGAGATCGGCGCACAGCCTGTCCCATTTGAGATCATGAAGGGGCTTGTGGACAATCTTCCCTGTGCGGTCTCCAACATCTACGGGATCACCGAGGGAGGGGGCGGCGGCACCTTCAACCTCTACCCTGAAGAGGTGCTCAGGAAGCCCGGCTCCATCGGCAAACCCACCTTCGGGGTGGAAGGCAAGATCGTGGATTTTGACGGGAAGGACGTGCCCCCGGGACAAGTGGGCGAATTGGTTTTCACCACCCCGCGGATGATGAAGGAGTACTACAAGAACCCTGAAATGACGGCGGACACGCTCAAGAACGGCTGGCTCTACACCGGGGACCTGCTGCAAACCGATGACGAGGGCTATTTCTATATTGTGGACCGCAAGAAGGACATGATCACCAGCGGCGGGGAGAACATCTTCCCGGTGGAAATCGAAGCCGCTCTCATGCAAAGCCCAAAGATTGATGACGCGGCCTGCATCGGGGCTCCCGACGACCGGCTGGTGGAAGTGGTCATGGCGATTATCCAGTTGAAAGAGGGCCAGACCATGACCGAGGAGGAAGTGCTCGATTTCTGCAAGAAGGTCAACCTGGCCAAGTACAAATGGCCCCGGAAAATCGTCTTTGACAAGGTCATGAGAAATCCCACGGGGAAGCTCATGAAACCCCAGATGCGGGAGAAGTTCACGGGCCGCAAAGAGGCCTTCAGGAAGCTCGACTAGGCCGCCGGCCGGTCGCGAAAAAAGGACGGGGGGATCCCGTCCTTTTTTTGTGCCTCCCACCCGATCTTGACGGTCTCGTAAACGCTCATGACATGGGTCTCGGTCACCCCCACCCATGGAAAATCCCCCTCAATCCCCCTTTGATAAAGGGGGAGGTTTAAGGAGCCGCCATAAAGTCCCCCCCTTTCGAAAAGGGGGGGCAGGGGGGATTTTCACGGTAAAAAGTCCGAAAACGCCGACTTGGTCATTGCGAGCGAAGCGCGGCAATCTCGTAACTACCCGGGTTTTCATGAGAGCGCCACGCTTGCCCGCCTCTGGAGGGGCGCTTCGCGCCTCGCAATGACGGCCTGGGCGACTTTTTACGGGGCCAACAATCTTGACCTTTGAGGGACATTGGTATAGACTCGCAGGGATGGTGTCCGGGCCTATTTCTGGACCGCCAACCTTCCAAGCGGCATCTCATCCACACACCGGAGGAAGCTCCATGGGACTTCACGATTTCACCTTTTACGATCTGATCAATCGCAACGCGGTGGGCTGCGGCAACAAGACGGCATGGCTGGAGGCGGAGGACGGTCGCGTCATGACCTATGCGGAAATCAGGGACTGCGTGGACCGTCTGGCCCTGGGTCTCGAGCGCATGGGCGTCGTCAAGGGAGACCGCATCGCCGTGCTTGCCAAGAACAGCCTGGAATATTTTCTTCTTTTCGGTGCCGCCGGCGCCTTGGGAGCGATCATGCTCCCCGTGAACTGGCGGCTATCCGTGGAGGAAATCGTCTTCATCCTCAATGACGGCCGGCCGAGGGTGCTGTTCACCGATGGGGAGTCCAAGGAGCTCATCCGGGGCGTTGAGGATCGGCTGCCTTCGGTGGAAAAACATCTCAGCCTTGGAGCGGCTCAGCCTGAGTTTCTGGGCCTGCTGGAAAACGAGGGAAGTCCTCGTCAGCGGACGGAGGTCGCCACGGACGACGGTCTTGTCATCATCTACACCGCGGCCGTGGCGGGCAGGCCGAGGGGTGCCCTGCTCAGTCACGGGAATGTGCTCTGCGCGAACATGCACTTCGACTATCTCATGAACGTCACCTCCCGGGACGTGCACCTGTGCTTTCTTCCCTTCTTTCATGTGGGGGGGCTTTTCATGACGACCGCCTGTTTCCACGCCGCCGCCCTCAACATCAACATGAGCCGCTTCGAGGTGGTGAAGGCGCTGGACCTGATCGGCGAAAAGGGCGTCACCTTCATGATGGTCTTTTCCCCCACCCTGGCATCGATCCTCGAAGAGCATGATAAGACGGGCAAACCCGTCGCCTCTTTGAGAGCCGTTACCGGGATCGACACCCAAGAGACCATTGAAGCGTATCAGAAGACCACCGGAGGGACCTTCTTTTGCGTCTACGGCCAGACCGAGACATCCTGTCTGGCCACCTTCGGCGCCTACGGTGACAAGCCCGGCTCTGCCGGGAAGGCTTTGCCCCTCACTGAAGTGAGGCTTGTGGACGACTATGACCGTCCCGCACCTGCAGGACAGGTTGGGGAAATCACGGTTCGCGGCCCCATGGTTTTCAAGGGGTACTGGAATCTGCCGGAGGATACGGCCTACACGTTTCGGGAGGGCTGGCATCACACCGGAGACCTGGGCCGTTTTGATCAGGACGGATTTCTGTGGTATGCGGGCCGCAAGGCCGAAAAGGAATTGATCAAGCCCGGAGGTGAAAACGTCTATCCTGCGGAAGTGGAGAAAGAGATCCTCCAGCATCCGGCGGTGGAGGCAACCGTGGTGTTCGGTGTTCCGGATCCCAAGTGGAAAGAGGGGATCAAGGCGGTGTGCACCCTGAAGAAGGGGCAAACCCTGACAGCCAAGGCACTCATCGAGTTCGTGGGAGAGCGCATAGCCCGGTACAAGAAGCCCCAGTACGTGGAGTTCGTGGAGGCCCTTCCCCTCAAGCCGGACGGATCCGTGGACAGAGCCAAGGTGAAAGCCCTCTACGGAGGACAGTAGCCCGGTAAGCAGTAGGCAGTAGTATCACGTCTCAAAAGTTCTCTGCCGTTTTTTGGCAATTCAACCTGTGCGAAAATCAGATGGATTCTCTAAATTCGAATCTCGAATATCGAAATTCGAAACAAATTCGAATGACCTAAATAAGACGGTCTCGTAAAAAGTCCGAAAACCGCGGTTTTCGTCATTCCGGCGAAAGCCGGAATCCAGTGTTTTTAGCGACTTACAAAATACCTGGACCCCGTTTTTCAACGGGGTGACGACTTTGTACGACTTCATCAAATAATACAAATGACCAAAACAATGGAAACGGGCTTGGTACCTCTTTGTTTTGGATTTTGGACATTGTCGTTTTGGCATTGTTTCGGATTTCGAATTTCGTGTTTCGAATTTCCGTGTCTATGAGAAGTGGGTCAAATATGGAACTGATTGCAAGATTTCAACTTGCCATATTTATGTGCAAAATCTTTGAGACACGGCAGCAGGCACTTTTGCTTTTGTTTCGTTGACTGCTTACTGCTTATTCCCGGCTACCTACACGTCTGGGCACCAAACCAAGTGATGGGAAACGCGGAACCATTCGGTCAAGAAATCTTTCTGAAGGAAGACTCTTTCGGCTTTATCCCGCAGGAGGAATACGAGTCCCTGGGTATCGATCCCGCCGATATTCCTCCAGGCACATTCCCGGCTCGCAGGCATCCCTCAAAGCTCGTGAGCCGGTTCGGGGGAAATGCGTACGGATTCGGCTTCTTTGAGGTCTATGATCGCCTGAGCCCAAAGGACCTCAGGCTGCTCCAGTCCATCACGCCGGGAAACCCCGAGCATGCAGGCGAGTCCTATCGGGAAATCAATAGGGTTTACAGGGACATCGGCCTGTTGATCCGCTTTTCGAAATTCGGCAAACCTTTCTACCTCATCCCTTTTTCGCTGGTTTTCACCTCGCTCTCCGCGGTCAAGAACAAGGCGGACGAAATCAGCAAAATCATCGACTTTCACCGCAAGAAGTACCTCCAGGAAAGCCATCGGATCGGACTCCTGACCTATGCGGAGGACCCGGTGATCAATGAACTTTCCCTCCGCTTCAAGGAGCACCGGTTTGTCCTTCTCGACTCCTTTGAAAAACTCTCCGGGCCGGGCGAGCCCTTTGATCTCGTCATCCTGGCGCGAGACATCTATCAGATCGTGTTCATGGAGAAGTTCGGGCCCAAGGCGGGGCGCATGGTTTCCAGGAAGGACTTGGAAAAATATGCTTACTACGTTGTGGGCAAGGTCTATGACCTTCTCAAACCCGACGGAGAGATCTTTGTCATTGCCAATCGCGTGGCCCTGAAATCGGAGCGAGAGATCAAGGTCGAGTTCAAGACCGAGGAAGAGAAGAAGAATTTCCTCTTTTACACGCATATCTTTAAAACGGAAAAAAGATACGACACCGAAGGGAAATCGGTTCGGGTTCGCGCCTTTGAGTTTCAGAAGTATCTCAACCCTCCGTACGTGGAAAATGAAGTGCTGGATAAACTCCTCGGCCAGCGCCGCGTGGAGGACATGAGCATGGATGAGATCAAAGAGCTCCCCTATCTCAACTTCAGCCTGGATGACGGTCTCGCCTACGACCAGGAAAAAACATGGTCCCAACTGCTTTCCGTGTACTTCAACCGGATCTTTCTCAAACCATTGATTCCCGATTCGGTCAAGCAAGCCTGGTTCAAGCGATTTTCAGCGGACGAGTACATGCCGGACTACATGCTGATCTATCTGGGACAAAAGAGGCCGCCTCAGACGACCTTCGAGGAATTGCAGGCGGAAGTCTCGAATTCCAAGCTTGCGGGATGCCCTGTGCCGCTCGTCGCCGAGTACAGGAATTCGTTTGCCTATGTCGGGGCCACGCTCCAGGTCGTGAAGGAGATCAGGAACGCCGGGCAGGAGGGCCTTCCCGAGCTTTTCATGGAGAGGCTCAGGGAGCCCTTTGAGAACAAGCGACGCAGATACGGCAGCGTCAACGACGTGATCAAGCTCGTGAAGAAAATGAGGCGCCTGGAGAAAATCAAACACGCCTTGAACCCCGACGGCATGGAAGGGCTTAGGACATCCGTGCTCGACAAGCTGGCGACCCTTTCTCTGTTCGGGTTCTCCCCCGGTGAACTCAAAGAAATCTACCTGATTGTCGTAGGGCATACAGCCATGGCGAGAATCCTTTCCGGCAAGATGAACGAAAAAGCCCTGAAGCCTATTTCAGATCTGGCCCGGAACTGCGAGCCCCATGAAGCGCTCAATTTGCTTCGATACTGCCGTCTGATGAGCATGGCCGAGGCGATGGCCTCGAAGCGAAGCGATCTCAAACAAGAGGAGCTCACGGAGCTTTTCGACCTGTACGAGTCCATGGTCAAGATCATCACCAATCGTGAGATGGACTGGGACCGTCTCACGGATGAAAAGATCAGCGCCATGGGCGGCATCCGCCACGTGGCTGTGCGCAAGATCCTCAAGATGATGAACCAATTTCAGTTCCTTGCAGGCTGGCAGGAGCTCCGAACCAAAGGGCAGATGGAAAAGGAGGTCCTGGCCGACTACGAAGAGGACAAGCTGAGAAAGGTGGAGCAGCTCATCAAACTCATCAGCGTCATGGACCGCTACGATGCAATGTATTTCAAGGGTGATCCGCTGAAAGCCTCTTCCTTTTACAGGAAACTGTTGAACGTGGAGTTTCACGGCACCGGGCGGATCTTTGAGCGACTCGACAGCGAGCTGGTATTCCTCCTTCTTTGGATTACGGTGAACGCGGTGAGAGGGGACGTGATCAATTTCAATCCTCTTCTCGCGGGCGTTTCCTTCGAAGACACGGCCACCTACCTGGACCGCCTGAATGAAGAGGTCAGGGCCGTCAACCCCCACTATCTCAACCTTGACGCTCTAAGCCGCTTCAGCGCCCAGCTCTACGAGGATGAGACGTCCTTCGTCGTCGGCACAGGTTTCCAGGTCAGGGTGAACCAAGGCACCCAGGCGATCGATGTGACCCACATCGACACGGACCAGAACCTCAAAGCCCTGGAGGCGTTGTGCAGGCGAATCGCAGGAAAGCGGATTGCGCAAATTCCTCCTGAGGACCTGGCTGGACTGGAACGTCTTTTCGGGAACGTGGAGGGCTTCTACCAGAGCCATCTCAAACTGATGGCCCATGAAGAGCCGGACCTGAAACTGCCGGAGAGGGAAAGAACCTGGTTCAGGAGGGCTGAAAGCCTGAGATCGTCCTTGATGGACCAGTTCCTTCCGATCGTTTTCGAGCCCGAGGACCTTTACGAGGACCTGGATGTGCTCTACCGCCATGCCCCTTCGCTACTGGAGTTCGTGGTGCCTGAATTCATGGCGTTTCAGTCCCTGAAGCCTTCCGAGACCGTTCACATCAAGTCCTCCCTCATGGATCAGGTATTTGTCAGCACGCGGAAGCTTCAGGCTCTCCTCAGAGGCAATCGCGCCGATTTTCAGGACAAAGGATTCCTTCACCAATTGGCGCAAAGAGAGTTCGGCCCCATGGCTGCAGGCATCATCGGACTGAGTGAGGAGCAGGTGGATTCTTTGGAAAGCCTGGCCGCCGCGCTGAAACAAAAGCCCACGCTCATGGATGCGCTGATCAAGTCCTTTGTGCTCAGGGACATCGGGCTCTTGCCTTTTCTGATAGAACGTTACGGGACCGAGATTCACCCGGCCGATCATGCGGAAGCAGGCGCGTGGCTTCTGCAGAACACGGAGATCGGGCAACGGTACGCCGCCGACCCCGAGACGCACCGATATCTGGTAGCCCTTGTCAGGCACCACAATCTGCTCAACCACATGATTCGAGGAGAGTTCTCGTTTTACGCCATCGAGGATGTTGTGGCGTTGCAGGACAAGGATCTGTTCGACGCCATCTTCCTGAGCTCTTTCATTCTGTTCTATTCCATCGGCGAGGATCTCATGATGGAGGACCTGGCAAACAGCCTGTTCAAGTTCCGGATCCTCTGTCACAGGATTCTGGCCGGCGAAATCAGGCCCGAGGACCACATGAGAGAGCTCTACCTCAGGAAGGGCCACGTGTTCAGCGCCCTCGAGGCTTTCCAGCACAGCGGGCCGGCCGAGGGAGCAAGCCTGTCGGCGTACTTCGAGACCTTTCCTTTTCATGACGGGCAGGCGGAGCAATACCTCTCGGCGGGCAAGACCATCTACGCCCTTGAAAGGATTTTCCGATTGAGGGGAATCCGGCATGCTGAATTTAGGGATCTGGCCAATATGATGCTCAAGGTCCCTCTCCAATACATTTACAGGAAACGGAAACTTGTCGGGGTCGGCTACGCCACCTTCGAAAAGGAACTCTTCGAAGCCTTGCGCATTTACAACAGCTTCAACGTGCTTGCCGAGGAATTGAGGGAGTTCATTTGCCGGCATCTGGCAGCGGATCAGATTCGCATTTTCGGTTTTGAAAGGGTGAGCGGCTATCTCACCTATGAAAACATGATCAAGCTCCTTCTTCTGAGCATGACCGGGGCCGGGAAACTCCTGGAACGCGAGAAGCCGGTGTGCATCAATTTCTTCCACCTGGCTGCGAGGATGGACAAACGCTATGAGGCCGTGAACGACGCTTTGAGCCACCTTGCGGTCGAGCAGATCTGGAAGGACAGGAGCCGGCTCCAGGAATTTTTTAAAGACAAGAGCGGCATGGTTCTGAGCACAGAGGAAGGGCACAGGGTTTTGTCCGTTGATTTCAAGGACAGGATCAACATGGGGCAGAAAGTGGTCCACATGGAGAGCATCAGCGATCTGGAGCAGCTAAAAAACTACTTTCATTACAGCTTGCGAACCTTGAGGAAGACCCCTTACTACACCGAGGACTACGAACAGGAGCTGGAGCAGGCTTTTGTAAAAAGGATGCGGGAGATCACGGAGCACATGGTGGAAGAGGCCAAATCCCAGATGGAGATGAAGAAGAACTTCCGCGAGGTTCACCTGCTTTATCAGGATCTCATGGAGCGGGCCCTGGACATCGGCTTTGACGATGACCAGAAGCACAAGCTGAATGACCTTTACGAAATGCGAAAAGACCACCTGAAGCGAAAGAAAGTCGAGGAGATTGACAGGATTCTCAGGGGAATCCATGACCTCCAGGAACTGAGAGACTACTGGGACAGCGTCAAGGAGTTTCTGCTCGGCAACCGGCCTTTCTTCGGCAAGGAATTCGAAAGCCTGGTGGCCAGGAAATTTGACGAGGTATTGGAAGCGCTGGAAGAGGCGGAGTACAGGAAAAAGGAGATTGAAGACGCTGAGGAGCCGTGGAAGGAACATGGAATAATGGAATAATGGCAAAAAAGAAGACAGAATTCAGAATACAGGAGACAGAATGAAATCAGAGGATGTCCCTAGCTGAATAGTCCTTCGGAATTCAACCCTTCTGACTCCTGTCTCCTGTATTCTTTTTGCCCTTACTCCGTCACTCCATGACTCCAGTATTCCGTGTATACACCACAATCGTTCGGAGTAGAACAATGATGCCCTCCTTCATTCAGGTTTTGACAACCGTGGAAAAAAAAGAGGACGCCCGAAGGATCGCGGAGATCGTCGTGAGCCGGAGACTGGCGGCGTGCGTCCAGGTGGTCGGCCCCATAGGGAGCACCTACTGGTGGAGAGGGAAGATCGAGAATGCGGAAGAGTGGCTGTGCCTTATGAAGACCCGCCAAGACCTTTACGGCAAGCTGGAGGCGACGATCAAGTCCGTGCATCCCTACGAGGAGCCGGAAATCATTGCCCTGCCCATCGTGGAAGGGAGCAAAGGATATCTTCGCTGGATCGAGGAGGAAACCAGTGATCAGTAATCAGCCGAAGGCCCTGAGCGAAGTCGAAGGGTGAACAGTAATCAGTGTATGAAATCTGCGGCAGCAGATTTCATGGAGCGCAGTCGGCAGTATCCCCGCCGAGTTTTGAGAGGGCATGCTTCAGGGCGGGCAAGACCACGGCGAGGTTGTCCTTTACCCCGCCCGGGCTTCCCGGCAGGTTAATGATGAGGCAGGTTTTTCGCACGCCGGCCATGGCCCGAGAGATCATGGCGTGGGGCGTCTTCCTGAGGCTTTCGGCTCTCATGGCCTCGGCGATGCCGGGCACCGGGAAATCGATCACCTCCTGCATAGCCTGGGGGGTTACATCCGTGGGGCTCAGTCCCGTTCCACCGGATGTGACGATGAGAGAGAGGCAGTCCTTGTCAGCCCACTCCTTCAACGCGTCCGCAATCAGGCCCCTGTTGTCGGGAACAACCTTTTGCCTCACGACCGTGAACCCTTGGTTTTCAAGGATCGACACGGCCGCCGGACCGCTTTCGTCCTTTCTCTTGCCCTGAGACCCCTTGTCACTGATCGTCAAAACACCGGCTGTGAATTTTGCATCCATCATTGATTCACCACAGAGGCACGGAGGGCACAGAGAAAAACATTTGTTTTTCGGGAGATACCGAAAAACAAAAGGATTCTGCCTGAAAATCTCAATAGGCTCAGCTTCATCGAATCATGCGCCAGCAGATCCGTGGCCTTTAGCAACCGGGCCATAAGGAGTGCTGTGTCAAGGATACCATTTGATGGGTTCTTTTCGTCTATCGGTATCTCGCGATAGACGAAAAAATAACTTCCCTCCGTGCTCTCTGTGCCTCTGTGGTGAAATCGGTATTGCCCACTATTCCTCGGCCTGGGCCGCGGCCTTCACCTTCTCGGCCAGATGGGCGGGCACCTCTTCATAGTGGGAATGTTCCATCCGGAATGTTCCCCGGCCGGCGGTCAGGGCGTTCAGATCAAGGGCATACTGAAGAACCTCGGACAGAGGGGCCGTGGCTTTGATCACCTGGTATTTGCCCACGGAGTCCATGCCTTGGACACGACCTCGCCGGCTGTTCAGATCACCCATCACATCCCCCATGGCCTCTTCCGGGACCGTGATTTCCAGTTTCATAATGGGCTCGAGGAGCACGGGGTTGGCGTCCTGCACCGCTTTCTTGAGGCACATGCTGGCCGCAATCTTGAAGGCCATTTCCGAGGAGTCGACTTCGTGGGATTTGCCGTCGTAGAAACGGACCCTCAGATCCACCATGGGGTAGCCTGCGAGGACACCCGACCTGAGGGATTCATTGATCCCCTTTTCCACGGCAGGGACGAAGTTGCGGGGGACGTTCATCCCTACCAGGGCGTTTTCGAACTCATAGCCGGCGCCCCTTTCCTGGGGGTAGACGTCGAAGTGCACCTCGGCGAACTGCCCCCGCCCTCCGGTTTGCTTCTTGTGCCGGTATACGACGCCCTGAACGGGCTTCTTGATGGTCTCGAGATAGGGGACCTTCAGGGGCTTCATGTTGACCTCGACCCCGAATTTCCTGTTCAGCTTTTCACAGGTGGCTTCGAGGTGGATTTGACCGACTCCCGACAGGATAATTTCAGAGCTCGCCTGATCCCTATCGAGGTTGAGGGTGGGGTCTTCCTCGAGAAGCCTGGCCAGGGAAGTGAAAACCTTGTCTTCGCTCCCTTTAACCTTGGCTTCCACAGCATAGGAAATGACCGCGGGAAGCGGCTCGACAGGCTTGTAAACGATGGGGTCGTTTTCCAGGCAGAGGGTATCTCCTGTCCCCGTGTCCTTGAGCTTGGGAATCGCCACGATGTCACCGGCTACAACCTGTTCGATGGGTTGCTGCTTCTTGCCTTCCAGGAGAAAGATCTGCCCGAATCTCTCTTTTACGCCTTTGTTCGGGTTGTAAAGGGAGGAATCGGTGCTGAACGCGCCGGAGTAGACTCTGAGCATGCTCAGTTTGCCGGCGAAGGGATCCGCAACCGTCTTGAACACGAGGGCCGAAAAAGGTGCATCCGGTGAGGACTCCCTGCGGACGGCTTCATCTTTTCCGGGTTTGGTCGCCTGCAAAGGCGTTCTTTCGAGAGGTGAGGGCATGGCCTGGACGATGAGATTCATCAAGTGGGGCACACCCAAATTGAGCGTGGCCGCGCCGCAAAGAACAGGGACGAGGACTCGGGACTTTACAGCCGTCACAAAGGTTTCTTCCACCTCCTGGGAAGTCAACTCCTGTCCTTCCAGGTATTTTTCCATGAGCGCATCGTTGGCCTCCACGATGTTCTCGATCATCTTTTCCCGCCAATCGCGGGCCGGCCCCTCCATGTCGGCCGGGATAGGGCCTTCCTCGAATTTCCCGCTTCCGTCCTTGCTGTAAAGGTAGCCTTTCATCCTGATGAGGTCCACGAGACCCTGGAATTTGTCTTCCGCTCCGATGGGGAGGAGGACAGGGGTTGCTTTGACCTGGAATGTTTTCGCTACCTCCTCCACCACTCCGGAGAAGTTGGCTCTTTCTCTGTCCATCTTGTTGACGAAGATCATGCGCGGCAATTTCTGTTCGTCTGCAAAAACCCAGACCTTTTCCGTCCCCACCTTAACGCCCGCGGTGGCGTCGATGACGACAACCAGCCCGTCCGCGGCCTGGAGAGCGGATCGGGTGTCGGAGAGGAAGTTGTCGTCGCCGGGGGTGTCAATGATGTTGATAACGTGTTTTTTCCAGTCGCAATGGTGAATGGCGGTGCTGATGGTAATTTTCCTCTTGATCTCCTCGGGCTCGAAATCCATGTTGGACGAGCCGTCGTCAACCCTGCACAGGCGGGTCGTGGCTTTTCCGCTGAAAAGCATGGCCTCTGCAAGGGAGGTTTTGCCTGAGCCCACATGGGCGATCAGTGCCACGTTTCTTAGAATCTCACTTTTCCTTTCCATGTCCGGATCCTTTCCAAAATTCCCTTTTGGTCATTGCGAGCGACCCCGGACTTGTCGAAGATCCCGTTTCTTCCGGGGATCCGGGGGGAGCTTAATCGGGTGCGGGCAAGAAAATAGCCGAAATAAGTACGCTATATCAAGCTTCGGATCGAAGTCAAGAGGAGAATCGCCAAAGAATTTTTTATTGCGAAAGACAAGAAATCTGATATCTTACGCAATTTACGGGCAAGCAATGATGATCGTTGCCGAGCTGATAGAGGCCTTTATCGAGGCGCTCATATCCCAAAAGGGGTATTCGCAGCACACGGTGAGAAATTACCGCATCGATTTAGGCCAGTTCCACGACTTCTTGAAGGAGAAAGCACGGCTCCGGGCCGGACAAGGGGCTGTGCCGCTCATCGAATCCATCGATTTTCCCACGATTCGGGAGTACTTTGGGACTCTTTTCAGCCGATACAAGCGGTCCACCATTGCGAGGAAGCTATCCGCGGTCAGATCTTTTTTCGCCTTTCTCGAGAAAAAGGGAATGGTCGAGCGCAATCCTTCGGCGGATGTTTCGGCGCCGAAGCAGGAAAAATACATTCCCGCTTACCTTCCCGTGGATGAAATGTTCAGGCTTCTTGACAGGCCTGATGTCACGGGGCCTCTGGGCAAGAGAGACCGTGCTATCCTGGAAGTCCTGTATTCCTGCGGTATCCGGGTCAGCGAACTGACCGGGCTCGATGTGGTGCATGTGGATTTCGCACAGCGCCTCGTGAAGGTCCTCGGAAAGGGCAACAAGGAAAGGATCGTTCCCATCGGAAGGGAAGCGCTCAAGGCGCTTGAGGATTACCTCGGCGAAACCTCGACTCTGCGTAAGAAAACCTGTGGGGATGCGAGGGAAGGCCCTCTGTTCATGAACGCCCGGGGAGGGCGTCTCACGACCCGGAGCGTGGGAAAGCTCGTGAAAAGGTATGGCCGTGAGGGGAGTATGATGCTTGACATCAGCCCCCATGCGATCAGGCACACCTTTGCCACCCATCTTCTTGACGGCGGCGCAGACCTGAGGGCGGTGCAGGAACTCCTGGGACACGTGAGCCTTTCCACGACCCAGAAGTACACCCATGTGAGCCTCGACAAACTCATGGAGGTCTATGACAAGGCGCACCCGAGAAGTAAGTAAGCAGTGAACAGTAAGCAGTAAGCAGTGAAGGAAAAAGAGGAATAAGAGAAACAGAAAGACAGAAGAAACCTCTCATCACGAAGGCACGAAAGAAGAGGGGGTGGGGTTCCTTCGTTATTGCCTTTGTTTTTGTGGTTTTTCATTTTAGGCATTCCAGGCACTTTAGCGCACTTTAGGCACTTTTTCTTTCTTTGCACAACGGACAAAGGACCACTGACAAAATGGACAACCAGCGACTGACTCGGTTTGAACCCGCGCGCAGCACCACGGTCCTGGCCGTGATTCGAGACGGAAGAGCGGTCATGGCAGGAGACGGCCAGGTGAGCGTCGGCGAAACCATTATGAAGCAAAAGGCCGTGAAGGTCCGCACCATGTACAAGGATACGGTCCTGGTCGGATTCGCAGGCGCTGCGGCCGATGCCTTCAGTTTGTTCGAAAGGCTTGAAGGAAAGCTGGAGAAGTTCAAAGGAAACCTGACAAGGGCTGCGGTGGAGCTCGCCAAGGACTGGAGGACGGACCGCGTTTTGCGGCGACTGGAAGCGCTGATCCTCGCTATGGACCGGGATCACATGCTGATCATTTCCGGCACCGGCGACGTCATCGAACCGGACGAAGGGGTTGCAGCGATCGGGTCGGGGGGACCCTATGCGCTGGCCGCGGCCCGGGCGCTCCTGGCCCATTCGGACCTCGATGCGCCGTCCGTAGCCCGGGAGGCTTTGAAGATCGCCTCCTCCATATGCGTCTACACCAACGAGGAGATCGTGATTAACGAGATCGGCGAAAAGAGATGACCATGGGAAACGACCTGGTGATGATGGAAGGGCCTATGAGGGTTTTCACGCCGAGGGAGATTGTTTCGGAGCTCGACAAGTATATCATCGGCCAGCATCAGGCCAAGCGCTCCGTGGCCATCGCCCTGAGGAACAGGTGGCGCAGGCAACAGGTGCCCCGAGACTTGAGGGATGAGATCGCTCCCAAGAACATCATCATGATCGGCCCCACAGGGGTGGGAAAAACCGAGATCGCCAGACGCCTCGCGAGGCTGGCGAACTCTCCTTTCCTGAAGGTGGAGGCGACGAAGTTCACGGAGGTCGGGTATGTGGGCCGGGACGTGGAGTCCATGGTGAGGGACCTCACGGAGCTCGCCATCAACATGGCCAAGAAGCAGGCCCAGGAAAAAGTCAAACTCAAGGCGAGAGAAATGGCCGAAGAGAGGATGCTCGACATCCTCCTTCCGAAGCGCAGAGAGGAATTGAAGGAAGGGGAGGAGGCCGAGAAAGAAAAAGTCCTGGAAGTGGTCAAGGCCGACAGGCTGGAACCGGACACGACCAGGGAAAAACTCAGGCGTCTGCTCAGAAGCGGCAAGCTCGACGGCCGTTACGTCGAACTGGAAGTGACGAACAAGGCGACCCCGATGGTCGAAATTTTTTCCGGCGCAGGCCTTGAAGAGATGGAGTTCAACATCAAGGAGGTCTTCGGCAACCTTTTCCCTTCGAAGAAAAAGCGGAGGCGAGTCAAGGTGCCGGAGGCCATGGAGATCCTGCTCCAGGAGGAGTCCCAGAAGCTCATTGACATGGACAACGTGGTCGCCGAGGCCGTCCGGATGACCGAGCAGAACGGTATCATCTTTCTGGACGAGATCGACAAGATCGCGGGCTCCGAGTCCCGGTACGGCCCGGACGTGTCCCGGGAAGGCGTGCAGAGAGATCTTCTTCCCATTGTGGAAGGATCTACGGTGACCACGAAGTACGGGATGGTGCGAACCGACCACATTCTGTTCATTGCGGCGGGCGCTTTCAATGTCAGCAAGCCCTCGGACCTGCTCCCGGAACTCCAGGGCAGGTTTCCGATCCGGGTGGAACTCGACTCGCTCACCGAGGAGGACTTCATTCGCATTCTGAAGGAGCCGAAGAACGCACTCATCACGCAGTACGAAGCGCTCCTCACCACGGAAGGGGTGATCCTGATTTTCGAAGAATCGGCGGTGAAGGAGATCGCCCGGATGGCCAGCCAGGTGAATGAGCGGACGGAGAACATCGGGGCCCGCCGTCTTCACACGGTGATGGAGAAACTCCTTGACGAGATTTCTTTCAGTGCGCCGGACCTGGAAAAGAAAGACGTGGTCATCGACAAGGCCTATGTGGTGGAAAAGCTGAAAGACATTCTCGCCGATGAAAATTTGAGCAGGTATATCCTGTAAAACCAAGTGCCTAAAGTGCCTAAAATGCCTAAAGTGAGCTAAAGTGAGGGAGAAGAAGACAGCGTTCAGATTTTCAACTTTAGGCACTTTAGTTCACTTTAGACACTTTAGCTCACTTCTTTCCCGGAGTTCGCTATGCCCATTGACCACAAAGACCGGTCCAAGGTGCTCATCGAGGCACTGCCCTACATCCGAAGGTTCAACCATGCCACCATCGTCGTGAAGTACGGCGGTCACGCGATGGTGGACGAGCGGTTGAAAAAGAATTTCGCCCTCGACATGATCCTCATGAAGTTCGTGGGCATCAATCCCGTGGTGGTGCACGGGGGGGGACCGCAAATCGGGAGTTTCTTGAAAAAGCTCTCGATTCAGTCCGAGTTCGTGGACGGCATGAGGGTGACGGACAAGCAGACCATGGACGTGGTGGAGATGGTCCTGGTGGGGAAGGTCAACAAGGAGATCGTCACCCTTATCAACCGGAACGGCGGCCTGTCCGTGGGTCTTTCCGGCAAGGACGGGAAGCTCATCACGGCCAGAAAAATGAAGTACTTCAAGAAGCGAGGGGACGATCAACCTCCGGAGATCATCGACATCGGCATGGTGGGGGAGGTCACGTCGGTGCACAGCGAGATCCTGACCTCTCTCCTCGGCGGGGAGTTCATCCCGGTCATCGCCCCCGTGGGCGCAGGCAGGAAGGGAGAGACGTACAACATCAATGCGGATCACGTGGCCGGCTGCGTGGCGGCGTCGTTGAAGGCAAGAAAGTTGATTTTGCTCACCGACACGGAGGGCGTATTGGACAAAGACGGCAAGCTCCTGTCCAGCATCAAAGTCGGAGAGGTGCAGAAGCTCATCGATGACGGGACCATCAAGGGGGGCATGATCCCCAAGGTGAATTGCTGCGTGGACGCTCTGAAAAGGGGTGTCAGGAAGGCTCACATCATCGACGGCAGGAAGGACCACGCCATGCTCTTGGAAATTTTCACCAAGATCGGCGTGGGGACGGAGATTGTGCCGTAAGAGAAGTGCCTAAAATGCCTAAAGTGCGCTAAAGTGCCTAAATCCGGAAAGCCCGGCAATCGTTGATTTGTAGGAGCGAGCTCCCGCTCGCGAAACGAGAATTGGATTGTTGAATGCGGAGCAAGCAACCTTTTAAGCATTGCGATCAACGAACAACGGACAAATGACAACACGCAACCAGCACCCTGCAAAATTTTGAGGACACCATGACAGATGACAGCAGAAACAGCAAAGAGATGGGAGCCAAGGGCCCGGAATTAGAAAACATCATTCCAGTATTCCATTATTCCAATATGGCGTACTTCCATCCCTGACGAGAAAGGCAGGTTCATTGAAATGACGGATATTGAAACGACGAAGGATCTTGCCGACAAATACATCTTCCCCACCTACAAGCGGTCCCTTGCTTTGATCAGGGGAGAAGGTTGCCGGGTCTGGGATGATCGAGGCAAAGAGTACCTTGATTTCGTGGGCGGCATTGCGGTCTGCGCCCTCGGGCACAGTTCGCCCATTGTCACCAAGGCCCTGGATGAGCAGTCCAGGCAGTTGGTGCATGTTTCCAATCTCTACTACACGCGGCCCCAGGCGGAACTGGCCCGGCTCCTGGTGGAAAACTCCTTTGCCGATCGCGTGTTTTTCTGCAACAGCGGCGCTGAAGCCAATGAAGCGGCGATCAAACTCGCGAGAAAGTACTCGATAGAAAAGGCCGGCCCGAAAAGGCACACGATCCTTTGCATGCAAGGGTCTTTTCACGGCCGGACCATGGCCACGCTTTCCGCGACAGGGCAAACCAAGGTCCAGGTGGGCTACGATCCCCTTCTGGAGGGGTTCCGGTTCGTCCCTTTCAACGATCTGGAAGCCCTGAGAAAGGCCGTGGACGACTCGGTGTGCGCCGTCATGCTGGAGCCCATTCAGGGGGAGGGAGGCGTGGTGGTTCCTCGTTCCGACTACTTGAAAGGGGTGAAGGACCTCTGCCTCGAGAAGGGGCTGCTCCTCATTCTGGATGAAATTCAGACAGGGATGGGCCGGACAGGGCGCCTCTTCGCTCACGAGCACTTCGGAGTGAAGCCCGATATCATGACCCTCGCCAAGGCCCTGGGGAACGGGCTTCCCATCGGGGCCATGCTGGGCACGGAGGCACTCAGCACCGTTTTCGGTCCGGGAAGCCACGCGACCACCTTCGGGGGAACCCCGCTCGTTACAGCCGTCTCGAAAGCGGTCGTGACAAGCCTGCTGAAGGACGGTTGGCTGGATCACTGCCGCGACATGGGTGAGTACTTCAAAGGGCGGCTGGAAGGCCTGAAGAAAATCCACCCATGCATCCAGGAGGTGAGAGGGTTGGGACTGATCGTGGGGCTTGTGCTCGACCGTCCCGGTGCGCCGATCGTCGATGCCTGCCTTCAGAAGGGTTTCCTCATCAACGCCGCCCAGGAGAAAGTGCTCCGTTTTGTTCCTCCCCTGATTGTGGGCAAAGAGGAAATCGACCGCCTGGTCGGCGCTCTGGATGAAGTTCTGAAAGATTAGGTATAAGCACATGGCTGAAAAAGTCTGGGGAGGTCGGTTCACGGAGGGGATGGATGAGGTCCTCGAACGGTTCAACGCCTCCCTTCCCTTTGACAGGCGCCTCTATGCGCAGGATATCGCGGGGAGCAGAGCCCATTGCCGCATGCTCGCAAAGCAGGGAATCATCACGCAGGACGAAGCTTTCCGTATGACCGAGGCCCTGTCCGAGATTCGAAAAGAGATCGAGCGAGGAGACGTGCCTTTTGACCTGGCCTATGAGGATATCCACACCCTGGTGGAGAAGCGCCTGGTGGAAAAGGTGGGGCCCTCAGGAGAAAAGCTTCATACGGGCCGAAGCCGCAACGATCAGGTGGCGCTGGATACGCGCATGTACGTGCGGGATGCGGTCGAGCGGGTGGCATCCCTGATCGGCGAGGTGCAAGACGCGCTGGTCGGGCTTGCGGAAAACAACCCGGACGTCATAGTTCCCGGCTATACCCACCTCCAGAGGGCACAACCGGTGCTTCTTGCACACCACCTCCTTGCCTATTACGAGATGCTGAGGAGAGACCGCGAGCGGTTTCAGGAAAGCATGAAGCGGGTGAACGTTTTGCCCCTGGGGAGCGCCGCCCTTGCCGGCTCGACCTTTGATCTCGATCGCGGGATGGTGGCAAAGGAGCTGGGGTTCGAATCCGTTTCCTCAAACAGCATGGACGCGGTAAGCGATCGGGATTTCGTGCTCGAATACCTCTTCGATGCCTCGGTGCTCATGATGCACCTGAGCAGGCTGAGCGAGGAACTCGTCCTGTGGTCCACCAGGGAGTTCGGCTTTGTGAATCTGCCGGACGGGTTTTGCACCGGGAGCAGCATCATGCCCCAGAAAAAGAATCCCGATCTCCCGGAGTTGGTGAGGGGCAAAACAGGCCGGGTCTACGGGCATTTGACGGCGCTCCTGACGACCATGAAGGGCCTTCCTTTGACCTACAACAAGGACATGCAGGAAGACAAGGAAGGGCTCTTCGACGTCGTCGACACGGTGGAACCTTGCCTCGCGGTCATGAGCCGGCTTCTGAGGCACGTGAGTTTCAACAAGGACGTGATGAGAAAAGCGGTGGACGAGGGCTACCTGGTTGCGACGGATCTCGCGGACTACCTTGTGACAAAGGGCATGACCTTTCGTCAGGCCCACGAGGTGGTGGGAAGGATGGTCCTTTACGCACTGGATCAGCACAAGGAACTGGGCCGGCTTGCCCTCAAAGAGATGAGGACGTTCTCCAAGAAAATCAACAAAGACGTCTACGGCTGGCTTGATCCGGTTTCCTGCATCGATCGGAGAAACCTCCTCGGAGGAACAGGAAGGGACGCGGTGAAGGGTGCTCTGGCAAGGGCCCGGAAGGAGCTGAAAACCGGATGAGGTTTGGACTTCATGTCCTCGTGGGCCTTTTGCTCCTTGGGCCGGTCTTGGCCTCGTGCGGAAAAAAGGGAGACCCCTTTCTGCCCGCCAGGGAGCCCGCGAACAGGGTCGCCGGTTTGGAGGGGACGTGGAACGGAGAAAATGTGCTTCTCACCGGTCGGGTCAAGGAGCCGTCCAAGGTGAGGGAGGGAGAGGGTTTCAGGGTGTACTACGCGGTGTACCCGTTGGACGACCCCCCTTGCGACGGATGCCCTATCGAGTATCAGGGCTATCGACCCTTTGGCCGTGAGGCCGTGACCGGCGACGTCTTTTCCTTCACGATGCCGGAAATACGCAGAGGGAACATCTACTACTTCGAGGTCCGGGTCATCGGCCCGGACGGCGGTCCCGGCCCCCCTTCGAATAGGGTGAGGGTGGAAGTGCCCCAAGAAAAATAGAATGCCTAAATTGCCTAAAATGCCTAAAGTGCCTAGAGTAACAAAACCGGTTATCACTGACTTCTAGCAGCGTGGATTCAACACATCCCGAGTGCCATCCTTGCTGGTCATTTGGGTATGGGATTTCATTTGGCAATTGGGTTTTGACATTTGACATTCTTTTGATATTTGTGTTTTGGATTTTGACACTCTGCCCAATGTCTTCTCTATCCTGTATTTTTTGTTTTCAGGCACTTTGGGCATTCTAGGCATTTTGGGCATTTTAGGCATTTTCCCTTCGAGGTTTCTTTTCCCATGCATCACTTTGTTTATAAAGGCGGCGAGCTTTATTGCGAAGAGGTCCCGGTTTCAAAAATCGCTCAGGACGTGGGAACTCCTTTCTATCTCTACTCCCACGCCACCCTGCGGCAGCACTTCAGGGCCATTGACGGCGCCTTCGGCGATATCCCGCACCTCACCTGTTTTGCCATGAAGTCCAATTCCAACCTGGCGATTCTGAGGCTTTTCGCCCTGGAAGGAGGGGGAGCGGACATCGTTTCCGGAGGAGAGCTTTACCGCGCCCTCCATGCCGGGATCGAGGCGAAGAAAATCGTCTACTCCGGAGTGGGCAAGACCGTCGAAGACATTGAGTACGCCCTTCGCTCCGGGATCCTCATGTTCAACGTGGAATCGACCAAGGAGATCACGCTCATCAACGACGTTGCCGGGAGAATGGGGAAAAAGGCGCCCGTCGCGATCCGGGTCAACCCGGATGTGGATCCTCAAACCCACCCCTACATCTCCACCGGGCTCAAGGAAAACAAGTTCGGTATAGACATAGCCAAGGCGCTCGAGGATTACACCCTTGCCGCCGGACTCAACCATCTTCATGTCGCGGGAGTCTCATGCCACATCGGATCTCAACTCACCCGGGTCAGCCCCTTTGTGGACGCTCTTCAAAAGCTGAAAGCGCTCATCAGAAAGCTGAGGGAAGCGGGCATCGGCATCGAATACCTGGATTTGGGGGGGGGCCTGGGCATCACGTACGACAAGGAAGACCCCCCCCACCCCAAAGAGTATGCGGATGCACTGAAAAAAGAACTGGATACCAAGGACCTGATCGTGGTATTGGAACCGGGTCGAGTGATCACCGGGAACGCGGGAATCCTGGTGACCAAAGTGCTTTACGTCAAATCCACGCCTGAAAAGAATTTCATCATCGTCGATGCAGCCATGAATGACTTGATAAGGCCGAGTCTCTACGGCTCCTTTCACGGCATTGAGCCGGTGCGGCTTTCCGACAGGAAAAGGATCACGGCCGACGTGGTGGGTCCCATTTGCGAGTCCACGGATTTCCTGGCCAGGAACCGGGAGATGGTGGCCTTTGAGACAGGAGATCTCATGGCTGTCATGAGCGCAGGGGCCTACGGGTTTTCCATGTCGTCCAACTACAACTCCCGACCTCGCGTCGCAGAGGTGATGGGCAAGGGTGACGAGTACTACGTCGTCAGGGACAGGGAGACCTACGAAGACCTGGTCAGAGGCGAGAAGATCCCGGATTTTCTTGAATAAAAAGAAGCTGTCAGCGATCAGCACTCAGCATCATGCCATGGTTTTTGCTGATAGCTGAACGCTGAGTGCTTATACTGTCTTCTGTCTCCCCTGGCCCGCCGCAGCCTGCGGCGAAGGCGGCTGTATTGTGTATTCTTCAAAGAACAAACAAAGGAGGGCATCATGTTTCAGGGATCCATCGTGGCCATTGTCACCCCTTTCAGGAACGGAAAGGTGGACGAGGAGAAGTACCGCCGGCTCATCGAGTTCCAGATCAAGAACGGCACCAGTGCCATCGTGCCTTGTGGGACAACGGGAGAATCGGCCACCCTGAATTTTGAAGAGCACCACCGTGTGATCGAGATCACCGTGCAAGCCGTCCGCAAGCGGGTGCCGGTCATTGCCGGAACCGGCGGCAACAGCACGGCCGAGGCGATCGAGCTCACGGAGCATGCCAAGAAGGTGGGTGCCGACGCGACGCTGCAGGTCGCCCCTTATTATAACAAGCCGACGCAGGAGGGGCTTTTTCAGCATTTCAAGGCGATTGCCAAGGCAGTGCCCCTGCCCCAAGTTCTCTACAATATCCCGGGGAGGACCGGTGTGAATATGCTCCCCGCCACCGTGGCCAGGCTGGCTGAACTGAAGGAAGTGGTCGCCATCAAAGAAGCCTCAGGTGACCTGGGGCAAATGGCCGAGGTGGTGCGGCTGGCGGGCGGTAAGATTACGCTCCTGTCCGGAGACGACAACCTCACCCTGCCCGTGCTGGCCATCGGAGGGAAAGGCGTTGTGTCCGTGGTGGCGAACATCGTGCCCAAGGACTCGGCCAAAATGGTCAAGGCTTGGCACGACGGTAACGTGGAACAGGCCAGGAAGCTTTTTTACAAGCTTTTGCCTCTGTGCCAGGCCATGTTCTACGAGACGAATCCCATCCCGGTGAAAACCTCTCTTGCTCTCATGGGGAAGATCGACGGCGAAATGCGTTTGCCCTTGTGGCCTATGGCCCCGGCAAACCTGGAAAAGTTGCAGGCCGCCCTCAAGGCTTATGGGCTGCTGAAGTAACGCAAACACCGGGTTCACCACAGAGGCACAGAGGACACCGAGAAGGAGATTTATTTTTTCGTCTATCGGGAGATCCGCCGTCGCTAAAGCTATGGCGGGACACGTACCGATAGACGAAAAGCACCTCAGAAATCAAAGTCATGACACTGTGTTTTCGTGAACATCTAGTCCCAGTGCTGTTTGGCCATCATGTCTATAATGGAGAGGTTTTGAGCAGAACATTTTTGTTTGTCCCGGTCAATGACCGGGACAAACGAAAACTTTTCTCTGTGTTCTCTGTGCCTCTGTGGTGAGGATAGGGGGGAGCCATGGTTCGTGCAATCGTTGCCGGTGCGGCCGGCCGGATGGGAGGACGGATCATCCACATGATCCGCCAGAGCAAGGATGTCGAGGTTGGCGCCGCTTTTGAAAGACCGGACCACCCCAGCGTGCACCAGGACGTGGGACAGGTGGCGGGACTGGGAAACCTCGGAATCCAGGTGGCCGGGTCTCTGCAGGAGGTTGTGGGCCGGGGAGAAGTTCTCATTGATTTCACGCACCCCGAAGCCACGGTCGCAAACCTCCGGACAGCGGCCGCGGCCGGGCTCGCGGTGGTGATCGGAACCACCGGGATTGCAGGAAAGGTGCTCGATGAGGTCAAAGGGCTTGTCAAGGGGGTCCGTTGTGTGATGTCCCCCAACATGAGCGTGGGCGTGAATGTCATGTTTCGCATTGCCGGGGACATGGCGAAGATCCTCGGAAAAGACTACGACATGGAGATCCTCGAGGTTCACCATCGATTCAAGAAGGATGCGCCGAGCGGAACGGCCATGCGCCTCGCCCAGATTCTGGCCGCCTCTACGGAACGCAACCTCGATGAGGTGGCGGTGTATGAAAGAAAAGGAATGATCGGGGAGAGGACGGATAAGGAGATCGGCATTCAGACCTGGAGGGCGGGAGATATTACGGGCGAGCATACGGTCATGTTCGGAGGGACCGGGGAGAGGCTCGAGCTCATTCACAGGGCGCACAACCGCGACAATTTTGCCCGGGGCGCGGTGAGGGCCGCCGCCTGGATTATCGGCCAAAAGCCCGGACTCTACGACATGCAGGATGTGTTGGGGTTGAGATAGTCCTGGGACCCAAGAAGAATACAGCAGACAGAAGATAGAATAACATAAACGAGAAAAAGCGACAGTGAAAACCCGGTGCGTCTGAGTACTTTAGAAAGCGGCAAACGCTTGATCAATTTTTCCTCACGGCTTCGAGCATACCGTGCGGACTGGCAGCCAGAGGCGAGTTTGTATTCTTTTTGCAAGATCGTTAGTTGTTCTTAAGAGGTGTAAAGCGTATGTTTGACAAAGCAGATCGGTTGCGCAAGCTTCCCCCTTACCTGTTCAAAGAGATAGACCGGAAAAAAGCGGAGGTCAGGGCCAGGGGGGTGGACATCATCGATCTCGGTATCGGAGATCCGGACCTTCCAACCCCGGGGCACATCATTGAAGCCATGCAGGAAGCGGCCGTGGATTCGGTGAATCACCGCTATCCCTCCTACTCGGGGATGCTGGAATTCCGTGCCGCGGTGGCTGACTGGTACAAGCGAAGGTTCGATGTCGACCTCGATCCTGAAAAAGAGGTGCTCGCCCTCATCGGGAGCAAAGAGGGCATCGCTCACATGCCCTTGGCCTTCATCAACCCGGGCGATGTGTCGCTGGTTCCGACGCCCGCCTACCCGGTCTACAACACGGCCACGATCTTTGCAGGGGGCGAGTCCTTCTTCATGCCCCTGACCAGAAAGAATCGGTTTCTTCCGGATCTCGGCGTGATCCCGGAAGACGTGGCGCGGAGAGCCAGGCTGCTGTTTATCAACTACCCAAACAACCCTACGGCCGCGGTGGCGGAGCCGGGATTTTTTGAACAGGTTGTGGCCTTCGCCAAGAAATATGAAATCCTTGTTTGCCATGATGCAGCCTATTCCGAGGTGGCCTATGACGGTTACCGGCCGGCCAGCTTCCTCGAGGCCAAGGGCGCCAAAGAGGTGGGCATCGAGTTCCACTCGTTGTCCAAGACCTACAACATGACAGGGTGGAGGATCGGTTTTGCCGTGGGGAACAAAGAGGCCGTAGAGGGCCTGGGCGCCATAAAGAGCAACGTGGATTCCGGTGTGTTCCAGGCGATTCAGATCGCGGGAATCAAGGCTCTCAGGCACGACCAGTCCTGTGTCAGGGACGTGATCGCCGTCTACACCAGACGGCGGGATCTCATGGTGGAGGGATTGAGGAAAGCGGGTTTTGAACTGGATACCCCGAAGGCGAGCTTCTATCTCTGGGTGAGAGTGCCTCAGGGGTACACCTCGGCCCAGCTCGCCACTCGGCTTCTCGAAAAAGGCGTCGTCGTCACGCCCGGCAACGGGTTCGGGGACCCGGGGGAAGGCTACTTTCGCATCGCGCTCACGCAGAAGAGGGAGCGCCTGCAAGAGGCCATTGAGAGAATCAAAGCCGTGAAACTATAAGAAGAATGGAGCAATGGAGTAATGGAGTGCTGTGAAGACCAGGGTTGCTTTGCTCATGAACTTATGAACTCAATAACTCATGATCTGTCCTTTTCCTCCAATACTCCATCACTCCGGTGCTCCAATACTCCAGGCATTTTGACATGCTCGCCTACATCGGAATCGGTTCCAACCTCGGTGACAAACCCAGCCACTGCGACCAGGCCGTTGACCGCATCGGCCGGATTCGCGGGTGCAGGCTCATGGGGTGTTCACCGTGGTTCTTGACACGGCCCGTGGGTGTGGAAGGCCAGGACTGGTATTTGAACGGTGTGGCATCCCTGGACACGGAGATCTCGGCCCACGACCTGTTGGCTGGCCTTCTGGCGGTTGAATCGGCCATGGGAAGAGTGAGGGCCGGGAAGTGGGGGCCTCGAATCATCGATCTCGATCTTCTGCTTTTTGGAGAAGAAATCATCAGGGACGTGGATCTTCAGGTTCCCCACCCCTTCATGCATACGAGAAGATTCGTGCTTGTGCCGATGGTACACCTCGCACCCCGACTCATTCATCCTGTCCTCGGCCGGACGATGGCGGATCTTCTGAACAGCCTGGAAGGGGAGGGCCAGGACGTGATTGCTTTTGAGGGTTGATCTATGAGATTTCTGATCTATCTCTTTCTTGCCTACGTGGCCTACCGTGTCGTCAAAGCCTTCTTGCGGCCCCGAAAAGAGGTTTCGCCCGGAGAGGTGATCGACGAAATGGTCAAGTGTTCTTCCTGTGATACCTACGTGCCCCGAAGGGACGCAATCAACAAGTTCATTGAAGGGGAGACTCGGCATTTCTGCAGCGAAGCGTGCGCCACGAAGTCCCTGGAGAAAAACAGAGGACAGACGAACGAGGACAGCGAAAGCCAGTAACCAGCATTAGTACCCCGGCGCTTCGCTGCGGGGGCGTTTATGAAAGAAACTCAAATCCCCCTTACTCCCCCTTTTCCAAAGGGGGAAAGCCGCTGCAAGTCCTCCCCTTTGTAAAGGGGAGACAGAGGGGATTTTAGATAGATGAAACACGCAAGTTTCTCAGGAGTAATTCAGTGAATCAGAAGTCAGAGATCAGAGGCCGGAGGTCCGAGCCACAATAAAGAAAGCTGATAGTTCGTAAGTTCATGAGTTCATGAGCGACTGTCAGAAGCACAAAAGCGGGGGCTGTCATTGCGACGCGCGAAGCGCCGTGGCAATCACATGATCAGTCCCCCTCTTTTCTCTAATCCAGTATATCCTGTTCATCCTGTCTAATAATCTTCTCTTGAAATTAGTGTCACTTGCAGATATAATACCGTAACTGTTTATCTCCCTTGGATGCAGATCTGAGCAGCGGGTGGATGGTGGCCGTGAGGTGGTTCCTAGTATGATCGGTCGGTTCGTTTTCGCAGCAGTCTTCCTTTACTCCCTTTTTTGCCTTTCCCCTTTGAGTTTCGGGGACATCTACCGCTACAAGGACGAGAGGGGGGTGTGGCATTTCAGCAACATCAAGAGTGACTCTCGTTTCAGGGTATTCATGAGGACTCCCAACTACAACAAACCTGCGAAGCAATACATCCGGGACTATGATTCGGCTATTACCAGAGCGTCGAAGCAGTTTCGCGTGGAACCTTCCCTCATCAAAGCCGTCATCAGAGCCGAGTCAGACTTCGACCATACGGCGGTTTCCCAAAAGGGCGCACAGGGTCTGATGCAACTGATGCCGGAAACAGCCTGCGAGATGGAGGTGGGAGATCCCTTCAATCCCGAGGAGAACATCCTGGGCGGGACTCGATATCTCAGCCTCATGCTCGACAGGTTCAGGAACAATCTGGGAATGGCGCTTGCCGCGTATAATGCCGGTCCTGAGAGGGTGGAAGAATACCGGGGCATTCCGCCCTATGCTGAAACCAAGAACTTCGTCGATAGAGTCCTCAAGTATTACGGCCAATACGGTTCCGCCGGCCGGTAGCCATCTATCCCCCCTGAGCCTGCCCTTTCTACCCCCGGTTCCCATGGAAACACTTTTGAACGTATCCAAAAAATTTATGGAGGACAAAAGAATTTCTTGTCATCCGTCCCCCTGTTCCAGTAAGGTTAAACGTTAAATTTCGATGACCGAGTGATAACCCCCAAATCCTGTTGGCACAAAGCGAATGACAGAGTCCGGAGACCCAAAAGCAGCACTCAATCTTCCCAACGCCCTCAGCCTGTTGAGGCTGGTCGCCATCCCCGTCGTCCTTATTTGCCTCCTTTTCCCGGGGAAGTGGTGGAGCTTTTTCGCAGCCCTGTTCCTGAGCATCGCTTTTATCACGGATATGCTGGACGGCTATTATGCCAGGAAATACGCCGCAGTGACCGTCCTCGGCAAATTTCTGGACCCTCTGGCGGACAAGATCCTCGTTTCCATGACCTTGATCATGCTCATCTCTCTGGCCCGTGTTCCTGCCTGGATGGTTGTGGTCATTGTGGCAAGAGAAATCGCAGTGACAGGCCTGCGCAGTGTTGCCGTCAACGAGGGCATTGTGATCCAGGCCAGCATGCTGGGAAAGTACAAAACGGTTTTCCAGGCCGTGGCAACGATCGCCCTTTGCCTGCACTATGAATACTTCGGCCTCGATCTTCACGCGGTGGGAATGGTGCTTTTGTGGATCGCACTGATCCTCACCCTTGCGTCAGGGTGGGCTTATTTTCAGGCCTTTTACCGGGTCTTCTTTCCCAACTAGCTGATTCACCACAGAGTCTCGGAGGGCACGGAGAAATCCAAATCTTTCATCTGTCGCGATGATCCATCGCGACAGATGAAAGGTGTGTCTCTATCTGCAGCAACACTTTTTGACGCACGAGATCGCGGGAACGGACTTCATGATCAAGCAAGCAGAGGGTGCGATGTGATGGATAAATGTCCGCCGAAGGCGGACGAGCAGCTTGGCCATTCGCGGTAACTCCCGCGAATGGCCAAAAACTCTCTTCTCTGTGTTCTCTGAGTCTCTGTGGTGAGCTGAGAAGGGGGCCTGATTTTTTGTTGACAAAGCTTGCTCAGGCTATAGAATAGGCTCTCATCGAGCGGGAATAGCTCAGTTGGTAGAGCCCCACGTTGCCAACGTGGTTGTCGCGGGTTCAAGTCCCGTTTCCCGCTCCAATGCTTTTTGACAGGATTTACAGGATAAACAGGATTTTTTGAATTTGTTGTTCAGAAGTTGGTTTTTCATTTTGAAAATATCCAGTCAATCCTGTTGATCCTGTCGGACTGGGTTGCTTCTGTTTACTGATCACTGATCACTGATTACTGATTTCCGGCGGCATAGCCAAGTGGCTAAGGCAGCGGTCTGCAAAACCGTTATTCATCGGTTCGAATCCGATTGCCGCCTCCAGCGCAGAGTAAGGAGCCGGCTGTGGAGCCGGCTCTTTTTTTTACTTCCTTAGGATCTGCCCCAAAATGACTTCACATTTTGCCTGAAAGACCCGTTCATGCTGAGGTATCGAAGCATGAACGGCCAAGCGTGCCCCCTTCGACATGCTCAGGGCAGGATTTCTCCCCCGCTTTCGCGGAGGTCGAAATGACATTTCGGGCAAGGAACCTGCGTTCCATAACACTCGAACAAAGGATAACGACTCAGTTTGCGTGAGCCGGCTCTTCCTTTTCCCAGGCAAGCTTCTCGATTTCCTGGGCCGCCTCTTCCAGAGACTTGATGACCTCGTCAAGCTCTGTTTCCAATTCCGACCTCGCTTTGATGCCGTCCCCCTTGCCCAATCTGATTTCGTTCATCTGTAACATGTCGCCGCCTCCTTTGCCGGAAACTCAAGCCTCGCCCAATGCTCTCGCAAAAACCGTGCTGGAAGTGGTGCTTTTGTTATTTCGGTGGGAATTTCAGAGGCTTAACCTGTTTTTGTAGGTGGGGTGTGAAAAGATGTGCCACTTTCATGGGAAAGAGATTGCCATTTTTTGGCAATCGTTTACACATTTTGGAGGGGAGGTGACAGGCCGATGAACAGGTTGGGCAGGCTCATTCACTTTTTTTTGTGATGAATCGTCTTCGACGCAAAACCTCATACTCGCCTGAGAGGCCGTCTTCGAGCTCCTTGATCAGGAATTTGATATAGTCCGTTTTGTCGAGAAGTTCTTTATCTCCCGGTAAGGCTTTCACGATATCTTCGACCGCCTGCCTGAGCTCGTCTATGACGTCGAACTCCGTATCAATCACTGTGCTGGATTGGTAATCTTCAGCCATTTGAGAACCCTTTCTGTCCGGAGGGAATGATCCTCAAAAAAGGTAACAAAAGCATATCCTAAAATGGCACTCCATGTCCACTCCTTTCTGTACTGAGCAGGGAGCGTGGAGCAGGGAGCAGGGAGCAGGGAGCAGGGAGCAAAAGATTGAAACCAAAAAACTGTTACTCAATTGACATTCTCCGGACACTTTCTGCCTATTTTGATCAAACTCGGCTTTTCGACGGGGTGGCGAGGCTGTCTTCTTGCTCCCTGCTCCCTGCTCCGCGCTCCCTGCTGCGGTATTCCATTCTTCCTTCTTTAAAATATTTTGACATTATTTAGGTTAACCTGTATATTGCTAGCATAATTTTGTATAAAAATCGATTTCACCAATCCATTTGCTTTTCCCGTCAAGAGGCAGGGAACCCTTGGCATGAAAAGCAGTTCCCCTCTTTTGGTGCCCGTCCCCGTAGCAGAGCTACTGCGGAGGATGGAGGAGGGGAAAGGGGAGGGGGAACCTCTAGGGTTTTATAAAAAGATTTTTGAGGCACGTTACTGAGTGGCCCGATCTTTGCTTAGTCCATCGATTGATAAATTCGATGTCGAATTTATTTGCCCGGGACTTCGTGCTGCCCTCGGCTATGAGGTCCAGTCGAATGGAGAGAGCCATTTTTCAAGTTGAGGCACTATATCAAACTCGGCAAAAGGGTTCGCGGCAACGAACCGCGGCCCGCATGATTCGAAAAAGGAGTGACCATGAACCGCAAGACATTTCCAAGGGGCCTCTATTTTGTCTGCATTATTTCTCTTGTCGTCTCATCCCTTCTCCTCTTTGGCTGTGCGAGCAAGGAAGAAAAAAAAGCAAAGCACCTGGAGCGAGCCAGGGAGTACATCGCGAAGAATGAACTCAGGAAGGCCGTGATCGAGCTCAAAAACGTCGTCCAGTTGGACCCCAAAGACGACGCGGCCTATGTCGAACTGGGTGAAACCCATCTCAAGTTGCGGGAGACCCGGGAGGCCTTTCAGGCTTTTTCAACGGCTGCCGGCGTAAACCCGGAAAACCTAAAAGCCCAGCTTAAGGTGGGGCAAATGCTGCTGTTGGGAAGGCAGACCGGGGAAGCGAAGAAAAAAGCCGATCTGATTCTTCAGAAATCCCCGAATCATATCGAGGGCCTGAGCCTTTTGTCCGGCGTTCAACTCCAGGAAAAGGATCTTGACGGGGCCATCAAGACCCTGGAAAAAGCAGCGTCTGTGGATCCGAATCACTTCAACACCCGACTTTCCCTCGGCCGGCTTTTTCTCCTCAGGGGAGAACCGGGAAAGGCTGAAGAGGCCTACCTCCAAGCCATTTCCATCGATCCTTCATCGAGCGTCCCCTATGTCGAGCTTTCGCGAATCTATGCCAGCAAGGGGGCCTGGGACAGGGCGGAGGAAGAGCTCAAGAGGATGCTGGAGGCGTCCGGCTCCAGCTATCAGAACCTGAGCGTTCTCGCTCTCTTCTACGAGAGCGCCAAGAAGCATGACCTTGCGGAGAAGACCTATGTCCAGGCCGTGGAAGCGGCGCCCAAAGAGGACGTAACCCCGCTTATGAACCTGGGGGCCTATTATGCCCGCACCAAGTCCTATGAAAAGGCCCTCGAAGCCATGCAAAAGGCGGTGGACAGAAAGCCGGATGACCTCAATGTCCAGGTGAGCATCGCTCAGCTCCAGTCCGATTTCAATCATCTGAAGGAGGCCGAGGCGACCATCGACAAGGTCCTTGAGAAGGAGAAGGGTAATGTTGGCGCCAACCTGCTGAAGGGCAGGCTGCTTCTTGCAAGAAACGATTACACGACAGCCCTGGAGAAATTCGACCTGGTCGTTCGGGAAAGTCCGAGAAATGCCGGGGCACATTATTACAGGGCCCTGTGTTATCTGGGTAAGGGCGAGAGCAAGCTGGCCCAGCAGGACTTGCTCAAGGCCGTGGAGTTGAACCCCGGGCTGTTCGAGGCACGGCTCATCCTGGCCGAGTTCTACCTTAGGGAAAGAAATCAGGACCTGGCCCGGCAGCAAATCGATGCGGCCCTCAAAATGGCGCCCCGAAACGTGCGAGCCCTCTTGCTTCAGGGCGGCTTGAAGCTGCTCGAAAGGGACGCAAAAGCAGCCGAGGAGGTCTACCGCAGGGTCATCGAGATCGACCCCGGGAGCGCCACGGCTCGCGTCCAGCTCGGACTGATCCAAAACCTGACCGGCCGTCAAAAGGAGGCTCTTGATTCCTTCAACAAAGCCTTGGAACTCAACCCCAGGCAGACAGATGCACTGGCGCTCGTGGTCGCTTACCATGTTCGGGAAAAGAAATTCGACGAAGCCCTCAGAGTCTGCGAGGAGCAGAAGAAAAAGGTCGCGGACAGCCCGGCTAACCTTGCCCAGATCGAGTATCTCCAGGGCAACATCTTTCTGGCCAGGAAGGATACCGGGCCGGCCCAGGAGCATTTCAAGAAGGCCATCGAGACGGAACCGAACCTGGCAGCACCCTATTTGGCCCTGGCTCAGATCTACGTGCAGGAGAAGAGGTACGATGAAGCGGTTGCCGAGTATGAGAGCATCCTGGCAAAGAACCCCAAGTATCTTGCCGGGTACATGTCCATCGGGACCATACACGATCTGAAGGGCGACGGCGCGAAAGCCGAGCAGTATTACCGGAAGGCGTTGGAAATCAAGAAGGATTTCGGGCCTGCCGCGAACAACCTGGCCTGGAATCTGGCGGACAGGGGCGGAAACATCGACGAGGCCCTGACCTACGCCCAGATCGCGAAGGAGCAGATGCCGGACAGTGCGGCGGTCATGGACACGCTGGGATGGATTTACTATCTCAAGGGGAGTTATCTCAACGCCATCGCGGAGTTCCAGGACAGCCTGGCGAGAGATCCGAACAACGCGGTGATCAACTACCACATGGGTCTGGCGCAGCACAAGAACGGCGAAAAGACCAGGGCTAAGGAGCATCTGGATAAGGCCCTGGAGCTTGATCCCAACTTCAAGGGCGCTGACGAGGCCCGCAAGGTCCTCAAGGAGATGAAGGGCTGAGAGCAGGGAGCGTCCTCCTTCGCTGAAGCTTCCACCTTCGCCAAGGCTTCGGTGGACAGGTCGGAGGACAGGTGGAGCATCCTCCTTCGCTGAAGCTACGGAGGACAGGTGGAGCACGGAGCAGGGAGCAGGGAGTTAACAAAATATTCCATAATTCCACTATTCCAGTATTCCTGTCCTTGCGTTCAAGTACACCAGTATTCCAGTGCTCCAATACTCAAGTTTTTTATTTCAGAGACTTTAGACACTTTAGGCATTTTAGGGCACTTTAGGCACTTGACCGACTTTGAAACCTTTTCCTTACAAAACCCTGTTCCTGTGTATTTTCTTGCCGCCCATCTGCTACATCCTGTCCATCAACGGGCTGGAGCAATATCTTCAGAAGCGCGAGACGGCGAAGGTCAGGACGCTCTTGATCCAGAATCTCGAAGCGCTTTACCAGGGAAGATACACGGTCAAAGACGAAGTCAACGGAAACATCGCCGCCTACCTCGGCCACGGCCTGAAATACAGGGTGGGGGTGAGGACGAATATCCTCGTCAAGACGAAAGACGATCGGATCCTGTTTCCTTCGCGAAATGCTGCGGAGCCGGCCGGGGACGTTGATTTTGCCGGTCAGCAAACCGACTCCCTCCGCTACCACGAGGTGGCGTCAGAAAACTATCGGATTCTCAGCGAGGGCCTGGCCCTTTCCGTGGGGGTCCAGATTCGTCACAACAGTTGGCTTTCGAATGGAATCCTGGTTTTCTATGTCTTCCTCGCCGTGTTGGTCATCCAACGAGTTGTCAGGAAAGGCCTGAGGGAAAGCGAGCGCAAAGGGGAAGCGCAGGAGCAAATGATCGAACACTTGACCGTGCAGTTGGAACAAGCCGAGTCGAGACTGTCCGAGGTGGAGACAAAGGAAGGGGAATACCTGGAAAGGATCAGCGCCCTCAAGAAAGACAGGACCGAATTGGCCAGGGACATTGACGGGCTTCTGGAAGAGATAGAAAAGCAGGAGGCCGGCCTGAGTGAGCAGACCCGACTCAAGGAGGAAATGGCCGGCCAGGTTCTCCAGCTCCGGACCGAACTGGACAAGCTGGCCGTGAAGACCAGGAAAAAGAAGAAAACAACGGATGCCCTGACGAAGCGCTTCGGGGTCCTTTACAGGAACCTGGCCTTCACGGAGCGCGCTGTGGAAGGCTTCCTCGAACTCACGGATGAATTTCAGCTTAAGGCCGAAGAGGTGATCCACAAGCTCAACGAGGATGAATCCGCAATCTCGGTCAAGCGAAAGGTCTTCGGCAAAGGAGGAAAGTTGAACGTTCTGGAGGTGGTTTTCTCCTATTCGGGGAGGATTTACTACCGGAAGGATTCCCAGGCAAAGAAGACGATCGTGGCCGTAGGCACCAAGAACACCCAGGAAAAAGACCTGGCGTACCTGGAAAGCATCGTCTCCTAAGGGAATACTGGAAAAATGGAATATTGGATAACGCGGAAGCTTGTAAGTTATGGAGTTCATGGTAGAGCAGGGAGCAGGGAGCAGGGAGCAGGGAGCAGGGAGCAAAATGCCCGGAATTAGAAAGCACTATTCCACTATTCCATTATTCCTGGTTTTGCAGGCTGGAATTTTGAACTAGCCAAGGCCGGTTTTTCTTTGATATCCTAGTACCGTGTCTCAAAAATTCTGTTTCTAATTTTGGCAAAGTAAAATCATGATCTTGCGGTTGCCATTTGACCCACTTGGCAGAGACACGGAAATCCGAAATTCGGATTTTCAATTTTTGCACCATTCTGAATTGCTAAGAGTCAAATTGCCAAAAAACGACACAGAACTTATGAGACGTGATACTGGTCACCTTGGATTTGTTGAAATTTCATCAGAAACATGACAAGACGGGCACCCCAATGCGTTGTTTATCCACAGATTTCACAGATTATAAAGATTTAAAATCCCCCCAAAGGATCTACGTTAATCTGCGTAATCTGCGGACAATGCTCTTTTTCGTCGCGGCTACGCTGTGCCGTAATTTCGATTTTAGGCACTTTGGCCGAAGTCCCTGTCGCAGATCCTGAGGTTCTCGAAGGAAGCCTGTCGAAGGGCGCATTTTAGGCATTTCTCTTGGTGGATCGAGGATAAAAACGTGACAAACCTGAAAAAGACCATTTTGGTCATCGAAGACGACATGGACGTGCTTAGCATGTTGGTGCGACATCTGAGGCACCTGGGTTATGGTGTGATCACGGCCAGCGACGGCATGGAAGGGCTGAAGAAGCTGGATTCTGAAGTCTATGACCTCGTGATCACGGATATTGTCATGCCCTACGTGAGCGGAGTAGGGGTCGTGGGCGCCATCAAGGCCAAACGTCCCCACATCCCGGTCATTGCCATCACCGGCTTCGGCAAGGAACCGGAATCGGCGGCCATGGAGAAAAATGCCGACATGGTGCTTGCGAAGCCGGTCAGAATGTCCGTTCTCAAAGACTACATCACGGATCTGCTGGGCCTTTCAGAGAGGGAGCAAGCGTCATGACCAGGCTCTTTGTTTTGAGCGGCGATGACGAAGGCCGAGCTTACGACCTCAAGGGAGACATCATCTACCTGGGTCGTTCCCCGGACAATGACATCCAGATCAAGGACAAGCACGTCTCCCGCAAGCACCTCAAAATCATCGTGAAGGACGGCAGGTTCTTCATCGAAGACCTCTATAGCCGGAACGGCACCTTTATCAGGGACAAGGCGATCGCTGCGGGCAAGGAGGCTGAAGTCCGGGAAGGGGTGCCCATTGCCGTGGGCAACGTTTTTTTCTCATTAGGCAAAGCGTACAACCGGGACATCAAGAAACTTCAGAAGGCCGTTGACCCTTCCAGCCCTCTCAACGAAACGGCCGAAATGGATCGACCCAAGGCATCCCTGAGGAACCTGCAGCTCATCTACAACGTGTCCAGGGTGCTCATGCAGTCCCTGGACCTGAACCAGATCTTTGAGAAAATTCTGGATTATATCTTTGATCTTTTGAAAAGGATCGACAGGGGGGCCATTCTCCTGGTGGACGATAGGACCGGGAAGATTTCCGAGGTGGTGTCGAGGTCAAAAGACACCTTGAAGCCCCCGGACCGGGTTTACAGCCGAACGGTCGTCAACAAGGTCCTCCGTGAGGGCAAAGCGGTGATCATGTCCAACACCATGCGCGAAGACATGGTCGACCGTTCGGAGAGCATGGAGATCATGAAGATCAAGTCGGTCATGTGTGTGCCCCTGACGAGCCGGTCCAAAGTCCGAGGCGCCATCTATGTCGACTCCGTGAGCAAACCCTATGGCTTCAGAAAGGAGGATCTCTCCCTGCTCACGGCTTTGAGCAGTCCGGCCGCCATTGCCATCGAGAACGCCATGCTCTACGCGGACCTGGAGAAGCGGGTGGATGATCGGACCCGTGACCTCCTTGTAACCCAGGCAAAGCTGAGCGAGAGCGAGGCGCGCTTTAAAGCCATGTTCGATCACATGACGAGCGGCGTCGTCGTATACAGGGCGAACAATGAGGGCGCCGATTTCACCATCGTGAACCTGAACGCGGCCTACGAGAGAATCGAAAAAACCGGGCAAGGGGACGCCATCGGCAAAAGTTACCTGGAGGTCTGCCCTCACTACAAAGGCACGGCCATCCAGGAAAGCTTGAACCGGGTCTGGCGAACCGGCTGTTGGGAAAGCGGTTCCCTGACCTTCCCGGGCAAGCATGAAATCGTAGGCTGGAGAGAATACCACATCTATCGCCTTCCTTCCGGAGAGATCGTCGCGATTTTCGATGATGTAACAGAGCGCAAAAGAGCGGAGAGGGAGCAGAAGGCGCTGCAGGAGCAGCTCGTCGTTTCCCAGAAAATGGAATCCATCGGCGCCTTCGCCGGCGGGATCGCCCACAACTTCCGGAACATCCTTCAGGCCATATCCGGAAACACGGAGTTCCTCGAGTTCGTCTGCGGGGACAAGCAGGAAATTGCCGAGCTCACCACCAACATCTACGACTCGGTGGAAAAAGGCGTGGATCTCATCAACAATCTCCTGCACTTCTCCAGAAGGGGGGTGTTAGGGTATCAGATGTCCTACCTGGACCTGAGCGACGTGGTCAAACAAACCCATGAGATCATTTCCCGCGTGTTCAACAAGAACATCGACATTCAGATCAACGTGGAAAAGGGTCTCTACGTCAAAGGCAACCGCTCCCTGCTCAGCCAGGTACTGATGAATCTATACAGCAACGCGAGTGACGCCATGCCCGGCGGCGGCAGGCTGATGGTTAGCGCCTTCATGAAGGACAAGAGCGTCATCCTCGTTGTCTCAGACACGGGAATAGGGATGGACGAAGAGACCCTGGAGAAGATCTTCGATCCTTTCTTCACCCTTAAGGAAGTCGGCAAAGGCACCGGGCTCGGCCTTTCCACGGTTCACGGCATCATCGAAGAGCACAAGGGTTCCATTTCCGTTTCATCGGCTCCGGGCAAAGGGGCAACCTTCCGGATAACGATTCCCTATGTCCGATCTGAACTCGTGGAGGACATGGAGGCCGGAAGGGAGATCATTCTCGGCCGGGGACAGAAAGTGCTCATCGTGGACGATGAGAGGCCGGCCCTGGACGCCCTGGCCGCGATCATCAGCAAGCTGGGCTACCAGGCGATTCCCATGGAAAAACCTGCAGACGCGTTGGAGACGTACAGCGAGATTGCTCCGGATGTGGTGCTCATGGACAGGGGCATGCCCAAGATGGACGGGATGACCTGTGCCAGGAAGATCGTGGAAAAGGATCCTGCGGCAAAGATCATCATCGTGTCAGGATACGAGGAAACAGGGCCCAACGGAATCGAGGAAAGCGCAAAGGCGATGATTAGGGGCTACCTGACCAAGCCGTGCAGAATGGAAGAACTGAGCCAGATGATCTCCCGAGCCCTGGCGGCATGACAAAGAATGAAGGAGGCGGAATACAGAATACAGGAGACAGGAGACCTCGAAGAGAAAAAGGAGAACAAAGAAGACACCATACAGGAGAGAGAATAAAATCGCGGGGCCTTGTTTCTAAGGTGGAAGCGGTAACCTTGATTGCGTATCGCTGATGCTCTGTGTGTTGAGGAGTCGTTATTCTGTATTCTGTCTCCTGTCTTCTTTTTTGTGAGGCACTTGTTATGTCCACTGACCTGACCATTCTCATCATCGATTCCGATCCGGGTGTCGCGGCACGGTGGAGCGAAAAAGCGGCGGCGGCGGGATTCAGCCTTTGCTCCACAGCCAAGCCGTCCTCTGCCGTTGACGAGCTTGCGGCGCTCAAACCGGACATCGCGGTCCTGGGTCCGTCGCTGAACGCGGACACCAGTGTGAAGTGCATCCACAAAATGAAGATCATCAACCCTTCCATGGCCATCATTGCATCCCATGAAAGCGTGCCGTTCCTGAGCCCCGAGGCGGTTCCATTCGAAGGCATCCATCCGATCAAGTACGAAGAAGACGGCAAGGAGTTCGGTGCAGCGATAGAGAGCGCTCTCAAACACAGGGCGCAGTACGGATCGAGGCCCGACTACCCGGTTATCATCGGGCAGAGCGACGAGGTCAGGGCGATCAAGCAAAAGGTCCAGAAAGTCTCGACCAAGGACATCACGGTTTTGATCACCGGTGAAACCGGAACAGGAAAAGAGCTGATCGCACGCTCCATCCATTATCACTCCCACAGGAGCGGAGGCCCTCTCGTCAAGATAAGCTGCGGCGCCCTTCCGGACGAACTGCTTGAAAGCGAGGTTTTCGGGTTCCAGAAGGGTGCGTTCACCGGCGCTCACAGAAACAAGCCCGGCCGGTTGGAGCTTGCCCACGGGGGGACCCTTTTCATCGACGAAATCGGTGATCTTTCCCTCCCGCTTCAGGCCAAGTTTCTCCAGGTGTTGGAGGACAAGGCCTTTGCGAGACTGGGAGGAATCTACGACAAGACGGTGGACACCCGGGTCGTGGCCGCCACCAACTCGGACCTTCAGAAAAAGGTGAGGGAAGGGGGCTTCAGGAAAGACCTCTTCTATCGTCTCAATGTCATTCACATCAAGGCCCCTGCCCTGAGGGAGCGCAAGAGCGACATCCCCTTGCTCCTGCACTACTTCCTGAACAAGTACAGCCTGGAACTGCGGAAGGAGTTGCTCGACGTGCCCGCCAGGGTGGTCAAGCACCTCCATGCTTACCACTGGCCCGGAAACATCAGGGAGTTGGAAAATGCCGTTCGCCGCGCCGTGGCCCTGAGGGACTGGAGCTTCGTGTTCCGGGAGATGGTTCTGGAGAACCCGAGGCAAAAAGGTCGAACAGCCGTTCCTGAGCGAGCCGTGCCGCTCCCGGGATGGGAGGACGAGAAGATCCAGAAACTCATCAGGGAGAATGACTTTTCCCTGAAGAAATTGAGCAGGGTCTATGTGTCCGAGGCGGAGAAGAATGCCATCCTCGATGCCCTTTCGAGGACCCAGTGGAACAGGAAGCGTGCGGCCGAGATTCTCGGCGTCAGCTACAAAACCCTCCTCACCCGCATCGAAGACTTCGGTCTCAAACCATAGAGACCATATCGACAGGATTAACAGGATCTACAAGATCTTTTCTCAGTTTCCTGTTGAAACTCTTTCCTGTCTATCCTGCTTGCCCCGCCATCTTGTCCCGCCATCTTGTCCACCGTAGCTCGCTAAAGCGAAGGTGGAAGCTTCAGCGAAGGAGGAAGCTCTGCGACGGCGGGTGAATCCTGTCTAAAGAATTCGTCGAATTTCCGAGAACTCTGAGAGCCCTGTGAGAGGCGTTTCCCACCATTCCATCCTGAAAAGTCAAAAACCGCCCTTCCGTTCATGGTTCGATATCCTTCGATACCTCAGGACAGGCTTCACCACGAACGGAAATTCAACCACTTACAGTCGCTTGAAAGCGTTCGCCGTGTCGCCGACGCGCCAAAGCCGCTATGGCGACGGCGCGAGGTATCGAAGCCTGTCCTGAGCCTGTCGAAGGGGGTGAACGCGACTTTTTACCGTGAAAATCCCCCCTGGCCCCCCTTTTTCAAAGGGGGGAAGTTTCCTCGTTTCCTTCGTCATCCCCCTTTTATAAAGGGGGATCGAGG